>Ga0208299_1000669_pt1 | contig 30203 bp, 12 predicted proteins | sample 15_taG_FD_184089 | JGI IMG/M metagenome (GOLD analysis project Ga0208299, IMG submission 184089) | Marine viral communities from the Subarctic Pacific Ocean - 15_ETSP_OMZ_AT15312 metaG (SPAdes) (version 2) | ecosystem: Environmental > Aquatic > Marine > Oceanic | place: Pacific Ocean | collected...
GTAAACATCCACGCCATATAACCTAAATAGATCGCTTATTTTAAACTCTTTTTCCTTGGCATCATTATCAAGGGCAATATACACCTTATCGCAGTTAGCTATAATCTTTTGAAAAATATAGCTATTTTCGCGTAGTGTAGAGCCAAGCAGTGGAATGGCGTTTCCTGCCACGATTGCATCGAAGACGCCTTCAACAATTGTGATGTCTTTGTTCCAATCCAAGTATAGTTCATTAAAGATAAAATCTCTTTCTGCTGGTGGATTCTTGTATCGTTGCCACGTGCCTGGTGTATATGAGCGAGCAATAAAATAGTTTAATTCTCCTTCCAGATCAAAGGATGGAATAATAATTCTTTTATCATATTCTCCATCTGGGCAATATCCTATCTTCCACCAAACCAGATCGTCCCTGGTCAATCCACGACTCTTGAGATATTGGCGAACCGTAATTGATAGTGGGCTTACTTTTTTGGAAGTTAAGCTAATAAATTCTTCTGGTAACTTAACAACAATGTTTTCTTCTTCTGTTTCGTCAACTTCAGAAAAATCAACAACACCAGTTAGAGTTCTCCACTGACTTTTAGAATCTCGGTTTCCATAAGAATAAACAAGGCGGCTAATGTCTTTGCCCACATAATCACAAATCCAACATTTAAAAACATTCTTATCGAAATTTAAAGAAAGTTTTCGTTTATGATGTTTGCACTTTGGGCAGTGAAAAAGAAACTCATCTTTTGATTTAAAAAAGGATCCGAGGAATTCCTTAATTATTTTGAGTTTTCGGTCAGACATACTAAGCCTGCCCTGGCCATAACAAGTGCGTCTGCACGATCATAATATTGTGGTTTTGGATTTCCATGCTTTGTATATTCAACAGTATATCCGAATTGAGGCTCATTGTCAATCATAAATTTAAAAACCTGTTCCTTGGCTTTCGTCCCTCGTTTAATGGTAATCCCGCACTTCTTTCTAGCTGAAATTGCTGGGATAAATTGTGGTTGAATTCCAAATTCTTCAAAACACATCCAAGAGGTAATACCATTAAACTTAATTAATGTTGAGATTGTATGAGAAGATGATTTACCCATCATAAACATATTGAGAGCTGGCTCGATGAAAATGTGATCAATTGGATAATCAATTTCTTTAAGCTTTTCCTTAATAAATAATGATTTTGAAAACATGTCTGGAAAATGGTTTTTGTTGCGCATGTCCCAACTTCCGACTTCTTGTAGCTTTCCCTCTAAATTAATGATGGCATAGCCAGTTATAGAAGTAGAAATATCAAGTCCGAGGATCATGTATCACTTATTTTTTCAAAACCGTTGTCTCGTTGGATTCCCAAACCTTTAATGGAATTAAGTCTTGGCTTTAATTGTCTGTGATAGTATGAATTAGAATCCGCCGCAGTAGGAAGAATAAAACGAATAATATATTCGCCCACGAAAGAAGCCTTAGACGTTGATACTTCCCTCTCGCGATATACTGTTGTTACTTCAGGAATCGCTCGAATCTCATTCATAACCTCAGTTCGATCAATTGGTTTTGATTGGTCAATAGATAAAAAAAGAACAGCCTCATAAATGTCATGAGCCTTCTTGTCTTTCTCAAGCAAAAATTTTCTCCATTTTTTAAATTCTTTTTTCATTACCATAAATAGACTTACATTATATCAAAAATCCACTTTTAATTTAAATGTAATATTGTCATTCTCTCTTTTCCTAACAGGATTTGCCATTTTCGCAATTGCAATTAAATTCTTTGACTCATCATAAATCCCGACATAGTTTATAAAGGTTGTTTTTTGGAAAGTTGCCTGGGTGTCAGAAAAAGAACTGCTCACCACATTTACTATAGAACTTTCTCTTTCTCGAAAAGATGCGCCACCAGATATATAATTTGTAAAATTTGTTTGAGCATCGTATTTCTTATACGTTGGGTTGTTAGAGTGGTTAAGCTCTCCCTTACCAGCTGCGGCGAACATTGTCATCGTTGGGACATAATGGGTTCCGCTGAAATTCAGAGCAAAACTTGAACCAGTCAGCCCATTTCTCATGGTTGCGAAATCAATCCATCGTGGGGCTGCTGCACCGTCGCCAGTATAATCTTCGGTGTGAGACGCAAGACCCCAACTTCCAGTAAGGATGATGAATCCTTCATTGTACATAACAATGCCACCAACAGTTCCTGCGCCAGCGCCGGACCCAGATGCAACTTGTTTGAGTTGACCGTTTCGTGTGTTATCTTTTAATTCTGCAACCTCAGTGCCCGAGACATAAAACTTTAATGAAACCGTTCCTTTCTGGATGGAAGAGCCATAGAAGATTGATGGAATGCTTATGAGCCGCAACTCTTGAGAACTTTTGTCGCCAAGGCTTGAGCTATAAGAATAATCATAATTTAATATCTCATAAGAATTCAGAGCATTTCTTAGCGCATTTATCTTTGGTCTTGCTGCGCCTTCCGCATAACGTGTGGAAGTAATGCTCGCAGACAAAGGATAACTTCCTGTGATTTTCTCTCCATAGGCGAAGTCACTATTGAACTTTGATGTACCTACCGTGCTAAAGGATGCTAAACTTCCATCTTTAGTGACATAAGGATATATTAAATTATCTGATTTTCGATCAACGTTTAATTCGTATAAACTAATATAACCAGAAGGAACAAGCGTAACATTGGAAGTGTGCGAACCTGTGGTGTTTCCTTTGTTGTTATAAAAGAGTTGATTATCGTAAATGATAAAATTTGACTGAGGGTGTGTCTTCAGTTGGTTGTATAAAATATCATTTGAGCCGAACTTATAATAAGGCATAACTATTGATAAATAGTTTCATGTTAATAATCAAGACGAACACGAACTGTCATTTCATTTGTTGGATCTTTCTTTAACGGTTCGGAAAGTTTTGCAACAGCCAAAAGTTCGTTATCTGCGGAATATAATCCAACAGTTGTAATATAGGAAACCGGAGCATCTTGAGTATTATTCTTTACAACAATCTTACTTGAACTTAAATATGTTGGGTTCGCGCTATAGTTATAATCGTTGTGATTAATTCGACAAAAGTGAATTGTAGAATTCAACTCTGTGGTATTGTTGAAACTCATATTATAAATGCGGTGGCGAAAGTCGTCACATGAGCCGCTTATAGCAGAACCACTCATTACTTGTCTTATTGATGCTGCACCAGCTGTGTTTCCAAAGTCTACATATCCAGCGCCTGCTTTAGAACCAGAGGTTGAGTTCAATATTCCTCCGACAGTTGTTTGTTGAAAGACCGAACTTGAAACAACTGCTATTCCAGCCTGATAAAAAATTAAACCACAACTTGGTGTCCCTGATGCACCGCTTGAACATGAAAGAATTCCATATTCGCCCGCAGGTGAGTTTACTCGAAAATCATTTTGGGCATTTGTATCTTGAATTACAATCCTGCTATTGTTCGCGCTAGCATAGGAGCCAGTGCCCAGAGTAAGAGAGAACGAACCTTTCTTTAATTCGTCTTTCCCCAATAGGCGACCAAAATTAATAAACACTGCGTCGAGCATTTTTTCCCCGCCGCCAGTAATATTGCCATCACGATCAAATGGCAGGATGTTTCCATTTTGATCATACCCCATCAAGACTTGCGCCATTTGGTTATACATGTTTATTTTTTTGGAATTTTGGATATTGCTAGAAGAAGATAGAGCACTTTTTGCACCTGTAATTCCGGAGTATCCAACAGTCAAATCAAAGATATGATTCGCAGAAGAACTTAAATAAGGATAATCATAAATACTCTGGAACATTCCGTGGGCATAGTTTTTAATGTTGTCGCCATTTGGAAACGTACCATAAGTACCGGACACTAGTGCGCCGGTCAAAGGGATTGCTTCGTGCAATAAAGTCTTTGTTGAGGTGATGTCGTTATTTAAAAATGTTTTATATGTGGTTGCCATTTATTTCCCCTTATACCTTTCTAGCAAACCTTACAGGAATGCTGATTGAATATCCGGTTGTTGCGCCAGTGACTTTGATGATTGAATCAATATATCTCAAAGATTGTACTGTTGCTGCGTTTCCTTTGAGGGTATAACCCGTTGTGCCCAGCTGCTCAAATAAATATGTGCTTGTTGCTAAGTCAGTTGATGCTTGAATTTTAAATCTCAATGAAGTTCCACGCGGACCTGCGATGGTGCTTGCGTCAGAAACATCAACAATAAATTCTGGATCTGTATTTTTCGATAAATAATAACTGGCGATATTATCGTCATCAATATAAGAAACGTTGGCGGATTTGGCTGCTACACTTTGTCCGATTGAAACAATTGATCCAAACCTATTATCCATTTCAATAATATATTGTGTCTCATTAAGATCTGCATCAATTGTGTAAGTGTTGGCAATCTCTCCCGTATCAAGACCTTGGTCGATACGAATATATGATCCGACTCCAGTGAATGGCTCATAACCGTTCATGACACCTTTGATCGCTGGCGAGCCAGTCCCAACCCAGCCATCCTTACTATCAAGAATACCATTGTTGTTGGAATCACCAGCAGTTGCCAAATTGGTTAAAACAGTGAAACTTCCATCAAACTGTCCTGAGCCGCTTGTTTCTGATTCTGTTGGTCCAGATAGCTTCATTACCGGCAAGTATAACAAATTTGTTCGCGGAATAGAAATCAATTTAGATTTCATCGTGGAGGTATTGTTTGTGAAAGCTTCCAAAACAGGTGTTTGCAAGATTTCTAAATCGTAATATGCACTCGCGCTTGGATGGCTTTTATTATATGAACCATAATTAATTTCATCGTCGCCAAGAGCAAATTTTACGATCTTAAATGACCCGTCGCCCTTTGCTAACCTAAATCGTCCAGTATCAGTTAATACTGCATCGAGAATAATGTCTCCACTATTATCTAAAAATGCCATAAATATCTCCTATCTTCATATAAATAGTTTGTTTTTTTACTTCTAACATATTTTTTGTCCTTGTAAGCTTCCCTGATTGGTTGCTTCTTCGTGCTCTGTTTTGAATTCTACTTTAAAATCTATTTTCTTGCCAGTCTTTTTCGAAACCAACCGAATCTTAAATTTTTTCCCCCATACTACTTCCTCTGTCAAACCAAGCGCAGGCTTAGTTCCTGCTGGGATTGCGGAAACCTTGCCACCAGTTACAGAATCTATTAAGCCCGATTCTTGTCGATTCAATTGCAATTGCGAAGTATTCGGAGTAATATAAATGTATTTTTTCGCACACTTGGATGGTGCTTGTGGTGGTTCTTTGCGTCTGATTAATGGGTAAACTTGCGTCAATAAAACTGGCGCACCACCATTATCAGAAATCTCAACTTCATAAACTGGTGATGGATTGGAAGTGTGCCCATGCACATCCACACTCCTAAACATATAATAATATTTAGTGTTTGGAACTATGTTGTCCACGAACCCGGCTGAAGTTGCCGCCTTTAATGGCTGTAGCGGAGTCGCAGCGTTAGTTTCAACATCTCCCATTTTCCAGTTGGAAAAGTCTTGATATGTTGTTGGGGCGATGGTTGTCCTAAACACTTCAAACTTGCTGGCTTGGTCGTCACTCTTGTATTCAATTGGACCGCGAAACAAGTCTTGTGCCTCTCTTAATTTTATAACTTCATCATAATCGTCTCTTAAGACATTAATTGGGTCTAATCTATAGTTTCCGACGTTGCCTTGAAAAAGAAACAAGACTTGATTGTTTTTCTTCATGTAAGGAAGAATATTCACGTCTGGCCAGATTGGTGGAGAATCCATTATAACGACATCTTGATCGGTGTATGGAACTTCAATCAATCTAACGGATGGTGCTGTAAAGACACAAATCTCTGCTTGACCTGCGTCTATAACGCCGGTTCCTTTAACATCAATTGCATCACTTGACCCTGGGACTTCAGTTGTATTTGGAACTCTGTTTAAAACATAACGATATCTTGTTCCAAAAACTGCCTGATAAGCAAAAACTTTATACCGATATTTCTTTCCATACTTGATTTGAGTATCAATATATCTGTGGACATCAACATCATTTGAGTTCGGCAAGTAAAAAGACTGAATTGGTTTAGATCCTGTTTCATCGCCAGCGTTATTTAAAGCCCACTTCTCAACCTTATAAAAAACAGTCTCAGAATAAGCCTTTTTTCCATCCAATATTTGCGCGAAGGTTCTGGTCTTTTCATCCACTAGTTGTTGAAATTTTCCCGCTAATATGACAGTTAATAAGGTTCTTAAGAAGTTCTGGCTTCCTTGCCCTTGAGCCTCTTGGATTTCTTGACTGTATGGACCAAGATAAGTTATCTCTGACATGTCATGGTTGCCATATGTAGGATCTGTCGCCAAGTTGTCTATCCAAGTGGTAATGTCCCACTGCTTGTATGTTGAATAAGAAATTTCATTTTCTGGTTTTTTTATAGCGACGGCTTCTACAGACATGGGGGCGAAAGTGGCTATTTCGCTTTGATTGCGGCGAGATTTAGAAAAATCATGCCATCGAGTTTTTCGACCAGCACGAGCCACAGTGCTTAATGATTGGGCGGGCAAAAAATCTGCGCCTTGCCAGTTATTGATATCAGAAGCGCGGGTCCATCCCAAAATCATCATTGATGTTTGAGTAGTGGCGAAGTTTACCATTTGAGGCGCAAGACTTGTCACGGCAAAATCGCTAACCTCTATTTCATCCCCGATATAAAAGGGTGGTGTGATAAATTGTTCATCCAAGTCGGGCATATCACGGAACATTCTTTGTCGTCTAATAGAAAGCGCACCCATAGGGACGGAAAACATTACTCCAGAAGCGAAGTGGTCTTGACTACCGGGACCGGCAAACACTAAGACATGAGAGGCGTCTGATGGAACTATCCAGGCTTGTTGTTCGGCTGTAGGAAAATTTAGGGATTCGTTTGGTGCAGTCTGGATTTCTGATCCGGCAATAATAGAACTTGCAAACAGACTACTTAACCTAGAGTCTTTTAGGGCTGTCGCAAATTGTGTATTTACATCGGTGGAAAAAGAAACGTCAACTGCCATCGGGAAGTTAAACTTCTTTTCATTAAAATCTTTATACAAGTTTAAGTCAGACATGGGAACGACCAAGTTTGTAAGCTTTTTCGTGTAGGCTTGGTCGGAAGTGTTATTTCCAAATCCATGGTAGTTGTTGGCATATTTATCGAAATACTGCCCCTCACTTGAGGCTTTGCCCAAAGATTTGCCCTTATTTTGCATGTCTGCCAAGGTTGTTTGTGTAAGAGCAACGCCATTTGCGTCTGTGGCAAATAAGCTTCCGGAGATTCTTTTATTAAGCGTCACGTTTTGCTCGAACACGGTGTCAATCGAGGACGGATCGTTTTTGATTATAACATTGTCGGCACTCTGTTGAACCAACAAGAAGGCATATAGGTTGGGCAACACTCTTTCATCAACTGCTGGTTCATCGATAATACATTCATATGACCCAACATAGAAATTATAAAAGGATTTAATCTCCTCATATGCGACTCTCACTGAACCAAATTCAACATTATCAATAGTTTTTTTCTTGTGTGGAATTTCTAATTCACACACATGATCATAAAAAACTTTTCCTCGAACGCCGACAGATGGGTTTCCGAAAACAGAGACTCCCTGTTGACCTCCGAAACTTGGCGCTCCTTGTGATACTTGTTCAGGGGAATAATATGTGTTCTGATCTGAATCGACAACCCATAGCCAAGCAGCATCACCATTTGGAGGATTATTAGAGTCTATAAGTCCATATCTTGTGTTTCTCTCTACCTTTATTAATTCTTTTTTCTCGCCTTGTGCGCAAGGTGCGTTGGGAGTTCCACATGGTTCGGTCGAGGATGTTATAAATTTCCAAATAGTGTTGGGGGCATTACCGATATTTCCCCACTCATCAAGTGTATAACTCCAATCACCCTGGTTAGTCCAATATCTTCCCAACTTCCATCGAATAAGGTCTAAATTCTGAGGTGCATAAGATTGAACATTGTTTGCTCCTCGTGAAGTTTGCGAACGAAAATCGTTAATATCGGTTTGGATAGTTGGATTTATCACAGATAATTTTTTAATTTCTGGATGTATTGCCGATGAAAATTGTCTTCTAAAATCTACCATGTTTATTCCTAAAGCTCCATAATAAAATATTCTTCATACAAAGGGAGCTGAGAGCTTCTATCAACTGTTATACCATACTTTTCATTCTCGTATCTTCTTAATCTGCAAAGACGGCGGTCAGTTCTTGTGCTGCCAATGTTGTTTCGATTTAACGGTTCCCACTTTTCTACTAAAATAGGTTTACCTTCTGAGTCTGAATCATAGCCTTTGAAATATTCTAGAATAAATATTGTTTCAAATAAATATCTCATCGCACTTTTTGTGTTTTCGTCGCCGCGAAATGCACCGTTTGTAAAAATTTTAGTAATGTTGTCTGCGAAAATCGCCTCGCCGCCTGGACTGAGTTGGGCACCGGGTTGAAAATCAGTATAATACTGAAACAGAGCTTTCGTTTGATTCGGCAACTTCTGTACTTCAGACACGCTGTTATCTGCTTGGTTTATATAACCATTAGGATTTGAGGGATCATATAGGCTGATGTCTGTCTTTATCTTTCCCTTAAATGCGTTTAAAAACTTTACGAATGTTCCATATGCTTGCTTTTCGTTAAGAGAGGCTTCAGATCGGGAAGCATCGTAGCTATCCGCCCGATTGGGTGGAATATGACTGATCAGCCCTACCTGAAAACTAGTGTCTGGTAACGGCTCAACTTTCGGAACCACAATTAAGTCATAATTATCAGCCACATAATCTGTAAGAAGTGCGGCAAGCTCAATGCTTTTTTTACGAGTTTCTGGGCTCACCCCAAAACTATCAATAACCTGCGTTGCTCCAAAAGCCTGCTCAGTTGGATTCGCGGCATCACTATTAAGATTGATAGTTTGCTGTTCCGTTTTTAGAATTGATGGTGTAAAATAGGTATAGTCTACAGCTGTTACACCATAAGTTTGCATTGTGTTGCCAACCTTAAAGTTCAACACCATGGTTGTATTCGGTTGAATATTAAAGATTTTTGCCTTTTCATTGTAAACATAAGTTTCAAATTCTGATTTTCTTATTTTTCGGAAACCACTGCTGGGTAGTGTTTGGAGATTTCCCAATGGAAAGACTTGGATGCCAACATTTTTGGGCAAATTAGAATTAAAGACATTGCCGAATGTATAATCCACCCTTGTTACTGGTATTGTAGAATCCTTCGATTCTAAAGGAGCTGCCATCACCGTCTTGCCAGAAAGGGTTAATCTTTTGTTTTGATTTTGGTTGGCAGGTTTAGAAGACAAGCCATCCGGTGCTGATGTAGATACTCCGATTTCTTTGCTCAAGATATTCTGCAAAGTGTCAATCAGTTGAAAAACTTTTAAAATTCCTTCAATGTTGCCCGTTTCGGGTGACATATAATTGGTGAGAGAGTCTATCAAATTTGTTTCTTCAGTGTAATTGGCGTTCTCATAATCACCAAGTTTAAAAATAATGTTTACATAAGTTTGTGCGACAGTTTTCCAAGGGGGATCGAGTGGTAAGTCGGCATACCAAGAGGGCGTAAAGGTTTGTGTGCCGTCGATTATGGGACCATGCCTTTGTGTGGTGGCAAACCCCCGAAACTCTTCAGTGAACCGATTTGTCGCAGGATCAAAAAATCCTGGCTTCTGAACGTTTGCTGGTTGCGAATATGCTTGCTGAATGTGGGGGTTGGTACGAGCTGTCTTAATTTGTGAAGATCCAAGCTTTGATGCCTGCGAATAATATTCTGTTAGCTTTAATTTTGCTTCGTTTAATTGATTGATCCTGTCCACAAGGTATTGAACAGCTCCGTCTTCAAGTTCCAAAACAAGTCTATACTGATAGTATCCATCCGTTTTATGTTTGACCGACATATCAGTTCCAGAAAAGAATTTGATATATTCTTGACCTGCTGTTGGGTTTATTCCAATTTCTTCTTGAATTACGGAGCCTTGACCATCCCGAGATATCGACACAAGATCTCCCACATTGTTATAGCTTGCTTCCAAGATTAAATCGTCACCATCGGTTGTATAATTGTTTACTGGCGAGTTTTGACCTTGGACCGTTAAAACTGTTCCGTGAAGATCTGATGGTTCAGAAAACTTCTTTGGCTTACCTGATGGTCCCCGAAGCACTGACGAACCGGCTTCAGGAGATCCCTTAACTCTTACTCTGTGCAATTTCATGGAAAGAATTTTAGTATTGGTGACACATTCGCTTTTCGTCGTTGGCTTGACAAACAAATTGCCAAACATTGAATTATTTTGCATAATTGAAGCAATATCTACAGAGAAAAGAAATCTACAATTATTAGACATATCTCTGGTTAAGGAAATATCGGAAAAGTATTTTACCGGGGATTCCAAACTAACATTGGCAGTCCGCATTTTGGCAGCTAAAGGCAAATCTTTTTTCAACTTATTTTCCAAAATTGAAAAGTCTAAACTTAATTTATCAATCTTTTCAGAAGTTCGAAAATCTTGAATTTTAATATCGGAGACTCTTTCTCGCGTAACCAAGACTTTCTCAATTGGTTCTGATTGAGCACGATGAACGCCATCAGTCATAAATGTTCCATCTGGCATTTGGCGATATCCAGCTGGTGAAGTGCTCTGAAATCGGCTTCCGTTTGATTTTGTCCATTCTCCCCACCACATTGGATGGAGTCGTTGTCTTGCCGTTGGAGAAGTCCATTCGCCTGCCCAGGCTACATTGTTTTCTTCGTCACGAATATCGCCTTCCCAAATTTTTCCAGATGGAGTTTTATAAACGTCAACGAACTTAACCGTATTTCCGCCCCTTATCACAACCTGATGTTTTATTTTTGAACGGATAGCCGAGATTCCAAGTGACTGGGCATCAAAATTAAAACGTTCGGCAAGTTCGACCAAATCTAATTCTGCCCAGCAAAAATAACACAAATAGGGTGGGTTTTTTTTCGTTAGTGCAAAGCTTAAAGAATAAGGAATATTGAAAAAAGCTGGTTGATTTGCAACCGAAACTGACGACTTGGTAGGATCCCCAACTATATCTGACAAAGATTTTTCTTTCAAATCCAATTTGCCGTCATATTGTGTTTGTGCAATATTGCCCCAACCGTCCAGCAAACCATCTAACGGATCGGTGGACGTGGAAATAGAGTTTAAAATCTGTTCAGTTAGTCCTGTGTCAGTGTTTTGCAAAACTTTAATTTTGACATACTCTGCTAAATCCAAAGGTGGGGCGGAATTTCCTTGTGTACTTTGAAGATTGTTTAGTGTGCTCAACCACGAATTCTGCAAATTTCTTGCCAACTCTTTTATTGTCACATTCAAAAGGACGTTCAAGTTGGATGGATTTGAGGTTCTTTCTGAACCTTCTGTTACTCCGAGCGTGGATGTTTCTCCTGGTGGATCAATGTGCGGATTTAATCGGCGAGGAGGATTGCCGGATAATTGAAGTGTTATTTTCGATATTGATGGAGACGGAAGGACCGAACCGAAAAATTCCTCATTACTTGGGAGTGCCATTGTTAGTCACACCCCTCAACATCTTCTAAGGTCGCATCTGTTCCAAACAAATTTTTAACACTTGGTTTTTGTTGTTTTTGGGAAACATCACAATTCAAAACTCTTTGTGAGAATATTCCCTCTCCATAATCATTCGTTTTGTCACACAAAATATTTGGATTAATTTCATTGTCCACTTCGATGTTCATGTAATACTCCACATAACTAGGATCTAAGCTCAAATTCTGATTTTGATAGGAAGGTGGTGGCGCATCTTTTATTATTCCATTTTCGATCATTGATTCTTTTTTCGTAAAATAAAGAGGAATAAGAACTTCTCTCTTGGTTACATCATCGCACAAAGACACTCCGGGCTGAACTTCCTCTTTAATTTCATACACTTCTATGTCGAAATTCTCATTATGAAAGTTGGAATTTTTCTCCTGCACTTGTAGTAAGAGCGCAGAATTAACCTCGAATACATTTATAACTTGAGCAGGATCTGTTCCATAAACTCCATCGAGTTCTCTTGCTCCGGGCTCATAATTTGAAAGTTCTGCTGCCGAAACATTGTTTATCTTTGTCTTATAGGTGATCGGGAGTGGAGTGATTTCGGGAATATTTATAATTTGGTTTGTACAACTGGAAGTGTTTTGCATTATAACTGAACCAGAAATTTGTCCATTCAAAAAGTCCACACTCCATACTGGTGTTAAATTATTTGCCAAAGTTGAAGTTCCGAGCATATAATTCAAAGAATATAACTTGTCTTCTGATTGTTGAAAATACTGTCCTTGGTCAAGCGTGTCAAGAACTCCTGGTTGTTCTGATTTTTCTTCTGGTGTTGAACGAATGAGTTGGTTTGCTCGTTTAATCGTGGATTCCACTCCACCAAAATTATATTGAGCTTGTATCGAAGGTGTTTCTTTTATAATTCGTGCTTGTGAATCGTTTTGATTTTCTTCGGTGCCACCATATTGAGAGTCATATAAAATCCCATCATCAAAAAAAGCATAATAATACGGCTTGAAGCGACCCTTTGAAAGAAGGCGTTTTCCGTATTGAGTTAATTGAATATCAATTACTTGCTCTTTTTTGTTAAAGAATTTCATTTCTTAAATTTGGTTCCCACTTCTAAATTTGCCAATTCAACTAATGAAAAATAGTCATATGGCCAATTATAACTATAAGGTATTTCGCCATTTTTAGTTGTAAAAAAGTCTTTACTGAATTTTTCGTCATCTGTTACGTCAGCAGTCAATTTGTAATAATCTTTGTTTGCCTTTTTCTTTACCTTAAATACCATCCAACGTATGTCCTCTGGTATCTCCCTGTCTCCAAAAAATTCAATAATTGGATATCTTTTGTGGGAAATCGCAGTCGAGTCTAGTTTGGCATCAGTTGAAATTTTGGGCATCAATCCTTGCCAAATATCAGCTAAATCTTGTTGGTCAAGATGATGTTTAAATTCAAACATATACATCACAAAAGGTTCAATACGATCATTTCCACTATTATAGGTGTTAAAGTCTAATTCTGGCGGTATGACATAATTGCCCATTTTTTCAATCATTTGAGCAACGCTAGATTCTGATTTTGGGATTGCTCTTTGTCGAGTTCCAAGATATTTTTCATTGAATATACTGAAAAACTGATTAGTTGCGGTGTCTTCAGTGGCTGCCAAATGTCCATCACTGGCTTCCAAACTTTCTTTTATGAGATCATAAACCTCTGTCGCTTCTAAATAATTGGGGTAAGATTTCAATGAAAAGAAATAACGATCATCAAGAAAAGTGTTTTCTGTTGTAAATGCTTCGCGATCCGCCGATGGGCGAGTGAGATATGGAATTGCGACAATAGCTTCTGAAATGTCTTTACCGAATTGATTAACTTGACCGAGTTTTTGTTCTCGTTTATCGGAATTTCCGTCGAACATCAAAGTTGTCAGGTCTGTGCCTGTGCCATAAGGGGGCAGATTTGATAAAGATGGTTTAATGCTTAAAACAATGCCCTTGGCGGAAAGTGGGATTTCTCCATAGCCCGACCACATTCCACGAGGACCAGTAGCTGCTGGATAACTATTGGCACTAAAATCAAGGACTGGGGTTTCCATAAAAGGACTGATAACCCATCGATCTTTGTCTGCCACGATTTCACCAACCGTATCAACGTTTCCGGCTTTAGTTTGATCTGTCTTGCGTTCTTTAGAAATACCTCTCCAATTAATCGAAGAAGAAAGGTTCATAGCGCTAATTTTAGCTGGTGCTGGGTTTGAACTATTATAAGACGAACCAGTGATATCCTCAAACATCTGGTCCATCCCGTCATTAATAAAACTTGCAGTAGATTCGTTAAAAAAGGTGGACCAAGAAAAATTTTCATTACTGTTATTGGTAGTTGCCACAAACTTAAGTGTCATTCGTGATTCTCCATAAAAATATGGAGGAGTATATGGGGCATAAGCGGGGGCTGAAGCTTTCGGATAGCTGGAGCCATTAGAGAGAGACGTTTTCCCCCAGACATTAAGATCCCCCGCAATTGTGGGGGGACCAAACAACCTTCCATCAAAAAATGGTACACCACCAGTCAAGGGAAACACCCTTTCGTCTTCTTTGAGCATGACCAATTCAGGCGTTTTTGAAAGAGAGATATCTATATAATAAGTTTCACCAGGAATTATTTTGGGACCAACATCAGATTGGTGATCAGAATAAATTGTAGATAATTTATTATTCGCTAAGAAAAAATTCGGAATTTCAGCAAAAAAATTATTGACCGATGCTTTATATGATTTATAATTACGATCTGCCATGGCATCGGCGCGAATCGGACCGTCAATGGATACCCAAGGAGTGCGCGGGCTCGTGACTTGCGAGTATAACGAATCATCCATCGTGTTGTTCCCTCTTTGATAAGATGGGTTTAACAAAAACAACTTAGAGTCTCCAACTGACTGACTGGGAGGAAGACCTACGTTACCAAGGGGATCTAAAATTGATTCAAAGGGGATTCTATAGTTTGCAGTCCCACTAAGTATGCCAGTGTCAGAAAAGTTACTAGCAAGTGTTAGATCAATGGTTGACCCGGTAAATGCTGCCCAATCCACTGAAAGTCCTGACTTGATAGTATTATACATAATACCCGGTGCATAATATGGCTGAAGCAGTGATTGGACCGCAAGCGCACCCGAGTGGGTAGAACCAGCCGATGTATACGAGCCGCTTCTCCATCCGATTCCGTTTATATATGGAGCAATTGATTGAGAAAGCAAAGAAGCCAACTGTAAACTTCGTTGTTGTGGATAAAAACCGTCATAAGGGAGTAGCTTTTTAACCCCATTACAGCGCAAAGTTATTTCAGATTTTTCATCAGGATATGAGCCTTCAAATTCTCCAAAATATTTTTGGAAATCGGAATTAGAATAATCATTAAAGAATTTTTCATCAAAAACACGCTCATCAGTAAAGATAGTCCAGCCAGCACCAGACTGAACTTTCAATCCGCCTTCCGCATTTGCACTAGATGTTATATCACCACCAGGTAAAGATAAAACCTTATCATTCTGACTTCGGAAATTATTCTTTAAATAATATGGCATATGTTCAGAGATCTTAAACTCTGGAATAACTGTCAAGCTTTTTCCAAGACCTCGAATATCTTCTGCATACTCTTCATAAGAATCGAAAAACGGTTTTTTGCCTGAAAGTTCTTCTGTGCGCCATTCTAATGGTCGATTAGCAAAACCTTGATTCGTCGCGTAGTTCCCGCCGCCTGCTTGTATGTATGTTGGAACCGTGAGGAATCCGGTTCTCAATTTTGGAAAATGGTAATAATAAGCTGAAGCTGTAGGATAATTAGCAGTTAAATAAGGAAGCCCAGAACTGGCGAGGCTGCTGGAAAGACCTGTCCCAGCTAAACCGACCAAAGTCCAATAATTGGCAGAATTTAACTCGCCCATATCACCAAAGGAAGATGGAGGTAGAGAGCCACTGGTTCCCATTCCATCAAATCTTTGGCTAACAGTGTCATAGGTAGAATATTCAGCGACCATTGGAGTCTTGCCCATACCATAAATGCTCGTGGCAAAACCATCAGAATATCCCTGCGAGTTTGGAAGAGTCCCCGTAATTGCATAATAGGTCTTAGATGGTTTATAACGTCCCGGTGATGCGCCCGCTTGCCTATTCCTATACTTTGCTTGGTTTCTCCAAAACGTTCTTCTCTCAATTGGTCCACGATCAATGCCGTTTGTTCCATTTGATAAGGACGCAGAAAATGTTCCATCAGCATTTAACGTTCCATTCGCAACTTCCGCGTAACTTGTTCTTCCGCGAGTTTGTGCCAAGCCAGTGTTAGTTGAGCGAGGATAAATGATTTCTCGATATTCCACCGATGACAAATCCGCGTCGAGAGAAGCGTCTGCAACGATCCGATCATAAACTTCTATTGAACCGTTTGTGTCGGACTGGAGCAACCAATTGGCAATCGACCCGCTATCGGAAGTTCCATCATTGGTCGGACCTTCAGAAAAGAAGCATTTATTGTTACCGTAAGTATGTCTTAGTGTGATCGGTTGAGACACTGTTCCACCCGGTGGTGCCGAATGGACGGTGTTGAGTGGGCGATATTTGAACTCTACGGGTGGTTGGACAAAATTTCTATATTGATCTGTTCGACCAGTTGAGCTAGATTTTAAAATTGAAAGAATGTTATTATTCTTATGATACCGCGCAACTGGAGTTTCACCAGTTCGAATTTGTTTCCAAGATGGATAACCGTAAGGACCGTTAAGGTTGTTGAAATGTGTATTAATTGCACCAGATGCTGCCAAGTCAGAGCCTGTAAAAAAGCAAAATCCTGGATAAACTATGTTGTTGTCACGATCAACATTAACTACTATGCCCGATATTGTGGCATCTTCGTTATAGATAGAGACATCCGGCATCAATTTTGTGATAATTGGCTTAGAACTCTTATAAAAAGTCGTCCAAGAGTCCGTGCCATTGTCATGTTGGTAAAAGATATTGTTATATTGGCGAGTTATTCTAAATTTCCACCCAACTTGATAACTAATTGTTGTAATAAAAACTGCGGCTGTACTATTTTCCCAAACTTGTACAAGAGAACTCGGCGCTAACTCAAGTGCATATTCTATATCGTTAAAGGCGTTATAACTTGGAGATCCGCCTTCAAACTGAAAAGGAGGGTTTTCATTCAACCCAACAAAAACATATGCGTCGGTTTGATCAGCGACAAATTCTAGATATCCATTACCATTTAGTTCTTGTGTCCCTGCTGCTGCGCCGTCCCAACCATCGGCTGATGTCTTGGTGAGTTTAGTGCCGTTCTCCGTTAAAGTGGCATTTTTTAGATCATACCACCCAGCTCTTACACGAGACTTTGAACCTATATTCCCAAAAAGACCATACTTGTATGCAGATGGGGATTTCAGTGATGTGGGCAACATCGGAAGCATATTTACATAATTAACGGGATAACTTGCTCCATTTGTAATTCCATCGAAGCCCCAATTGCTTGCAGATGAAAACTGAACTGCCGATGCAGTCATTGAAGTCGTCCCAGACGGAACAGTATATGGAACTAATCCATCATTATCGTGTGAACCACCAGTATAACCCAGAGGTTGATCTTTTGTGGCATCATATGAATCATTTATCCATGCATATTGCAAGTCACTTTGTGGAATTGGATGTTGAACAAACCAATTGTCATAACGTGGATTGGAAATGCGAGCGTTTTTAATTTCAAAGCCGTCCCTGAAAACGGCATAAGAAGGATATAAATCTTCTTCTGATGACACCGTAGAAGTATAAAATGTTTGCCATTTTACACTAGTCCCTAATAAATATTGATAATAAATTACCTTTTTGTCTCTAACAATTCTAAATCGATCACCTGCTGCATATGTTGTGTTTTCAAAATATACAGACGAGCCATTTTCATAAACATAGATGGCATTGGCGGGTGGACCGCCTCCGATATCACGCAAATAAATCGCATATTTCATGTCTGCCGACGCTTCGACGGCGCTCGCCCCAGTCGGTGATCTTGAAGTTGCTGAAAGGCCAAAAAAGCACCAACCATCAGTTGATACTACTTCCATTCCAATATGCCCATTTTTAGGTAATTTTTGGCTCGACATAGCAGCAGCAGACCAAGCATTACCAATCGTGGCTCTGGTTAACGTTTTATTATAATTGGAAAGTGTTATATTGGTTAAATTTATCCATTCGATTTCCCGATCATAATTTGATTTATAAAGAGATTGCTCTCTACCATTTCTATTAACCTTATGATAATTCGCCAATGTAGCATAATCTTGCCAACGTGGTTGCCTATAACCTTCAACTGTTCCTGAAACTGACAGAATCCCAAATTGTCCACAATGATCTGTTTGCCAACTTTGTAATGCATTTCTGACAGTTAAGTTGCGATAATTCAGTTCATTATAAATTCCAAATTCTTCGGAATTAGTGTCCAAGTTGCCGCGAGTCACTTCAGGTCCACCAGGTGCAGAAAACCGTTCCACAAAAATAAACTTGTTACTTCCCGTCAGATCATATCGAGGCAGAGCGAAATCAATGACGCCTGAAATGTAAGTTGAGGAAGCTGTCACAAAATTAACATCAGGGACGAAACCTTCAGACTTTACAAAGTACCTATTGTTAATTTTTCTACCAGAAGTTTGTACAATCTGATAATCATGTTGATAGTTGCCCGCAACTTGAGAACCAGTTCCCCATTTAAGGTTGGCGATGTTTAATGGACGTTTTGCGTATGCATCGCGAAGCATTGTGGCGCGGGGTAGGGCGCTATTAAAAGTTCTTGAGGATATGGTTATTCTTTTATTTTCTGCTTCAAGTTCCCATGCCTCTGGGCGCGTGAGTGTGGTGTCTGAGGCATCAGTGTTGATATCCTGGTGTCTGTATTTCCACCCTCCCACATGGGCATTTGTGAACGGACCTTGAATCGGCGTCTCGTTATCATCACCATATGAATCCTCATGAAAGTTGGTAAGTTGCGTGTTACTTCTAAAGCCAGATAAATAAGAAGGGCTAACCGAGGAGCTAAATAAACTAAATGGGGCAAATATAGAAGACTTACCACCCTTATAACCAACGGAAGACTTTAAACCTGCACCAGCGTCTGATGTATCCACAAGCGCACCATCAAGGCGCGACTTTGCATTTGGATCAATTACATCGTTGCACTCAGATTTAGAATCAATACTAGAGGCTGTAATCCTTAGCTTTAATCCTGATCTATCAAATGCTGATCTAGTTTTGATCTCTGTATGGGTATAATCAAGTCTTTTTCCTTTTGGAAAATTTGAACCACCATGAATTTCCGGTGATTCATCAACTGTTAATTTATAGGTTTTTGTAAAGTTTCTTAAGGCATATGCTTGTCCTGTATAAGTTGTTGTGGTGGATGTGGAATCCCTTGAAACTGCAAGAGTTGGACCGCTTCCGCTTTTAAAATCATTTGCCCTGCGAATTGTATTTCTGTCAGTATCAACACTCGAAACGCCCGAAGTGATATTAGGATTATTTCGTTCTGTACGATCCAACCACCACTCACAGTTTGAATCTGTTGCGGTGGTGGGGATTGGGGCTAAGCCTCGTTTCCCAGAATAAAGCATTTCATTGATGCCGCGAAGACCAGCTTCCGGATCACTTGCTTTCATCTCAAGTGTTGGAAATTTATTCCAATATTTATTTCGTTCTAGGACATGGCTTTCAACCATATTGCGTAGATCTTCAGTAAAATTGGCTGATGCTGGAATTAACTGTTGGAGCATTAACCCTATCGAAGAATCAATCCACTTATAGTATTCCATAAACTTCTCAAAGTCAGGAGTGTTTTGCACTCTTTCGAAGTAAAGGGATCTTAATTTTTCTAAATCTTTATAATCTTGACGATAACGATTAACTGGCGCACCGATCAAGTTATTGAAAGCAACAATTGTTCCAAAATAATTAATAATTTGCTCTGAAACAATTCCATACATGCTCTTTTCAAATGCAAAATAGTAATCTATGGGGCGCGAGTCTCTTGCAAAAATCTGATTAGTTGTGTCATCAATGATCGAAACCATATCAGAGCTATTCCCAACTTCAGGTAGTTGCTGTTTCGCTGACTGAACATATCTGCGGTCAATGGAACCAGTGTCCGATGCTTCAAAGTCGTAGCCCAAGCCAGTGTGTTGATATTTGGCGATTGGTCCTAACCATCCCCAGCGATTTGCCAAGGACACAGAGCCCGAAGAAACATCGGGAACAACAAATTGTCCCGATGCATTGGAGGTTGTAATCGTTTCAAAATCCCAATAAAGCGCCAGTGTTTCCATCTGTGGGATGTTAACAACATTGTCTCCCAAAGACTTGCTCATTTGAGATATATAAGCATTTTTATAAGGATATTGAGAACCAAAATTCTCTACGTCTTGTGAATGAGCCTTAATAACACTATTGTCCAGATAATCCATCCAAACACGAGTAGAAGAAATTTTTGAATCGGCTTTCTGTAATGTGCCGCCTGTGAAATTGGTTCTATGAGCACCAACAAAAAATCTTTTATTGGCTGACAGAAATTGCCTAGCGCCAACTGACGAAATTGTTGAAGATGCTTGAAAGGAGTTTACAAGAACATCCAAGACGTAATTGTAGCCATTGAATTCAATATCGTAACTGCCAGTCGCACTTCCGCTAACGCCATCAGCTTGAGGATACTTAGTGGGCTTTATCTTGACAGCGAAATTCCATTTTGAATCATCATAAACATCTTTGAACACGCTACTGGTTAACAGTGGGAAATGTCCGCCTGACGTGCCAGTTAACTGAAAGTACGCATCAGGAGAATGAATATTTGGTCGGGCAGACTGAACTTGAAAGTTTCCAACATCCGGTGAGCCCCAGTTGCCTGATGTGCCTGAAGTGTGACAGCCGAAGATTGATGCTGTAACAAAATCATTTGAAACATAATAAGGGCTGTTGAAATCCAATTTGTCAGGAAAAATTACTTCCGCTTCATATGTGTTCCCGCGAAACATCATCTCGGAACTGGAGCTGATATATTCTCTAGAATTGGTATTTAAACTGGACGTTTGTTGAAAAACGGTTGCGTTGAATCTTGTAGACTTATTAAAATCAGCATAACGTTTCTTTATAACCCTAAAATCTTTGTTGTCTTCAAACTTATAAGAAATATTACTGGCATATAAGTTTAACTTAACCAATTCCTCATCAATACCATAACATCTGATGAGATTTCTAAATGATTTCTCGGTGCCTTTTGTTTTGAAAATATAATTTAGGTTGTTGTAAATGTTTTGATAAATTATATTTTTTGTTTCATTTAGCTTTTTAGAATAGCTCTTGACATCGTTTCGGGATGCAAAATATTCTAATGCAGTTGCGTTCTCTAACACCTCCGATGTTACAAAACCTAAAGAGTTTACAAGTTTGTCGGCAAACGGGTACGGTTTATTACTCCCAGAAGGATATTTTAATTCTTTTAATTTAGGAACTGCCTCAATTTGCAGTTGCAGTGTATCAAAATAGCTGCCAAGAATTTGAGTAAGATCTTTCAGGCCATCGGAATTATTACTCTCATCCTCCTCGATTATCCATGCGGGGAAAGAGTGATAAAGGCTGGCGTTATTTTGCTGGTCATAGACCAAACCTTCAGCAGTTTTATCAATTCTTAAACTGGCTACATCGGGTTGGTTGGGGTAAACAATCGGATCCTTAAATTCAGACTTTGCTGCTTTGGAAATAACCATCGCAGAACCAGTAAAGCGCGAACCATAAGTGTATCCAGTCCAAGCGCCATTGGTGGTTCTACCCGAATAATCTAAAATTATTGCGTCATTTGGAGCTGATGAAGTCGTACTATTAATACCTTCATTGAACTTATAGTACACACCCAGATCAAGAGGGTTCTCATAACTATATTTTGTTGACGCAGTTGCAGCATTCGTAACATCACTGTTGGTTCCACCGTTGATAGAAGTGAACCAATATTTACCAATTTTTTCGGAAGTTCTTATCCTTCTCCAATACCGAAAATCGTCTAAAGAAGCTGACAGTTTTGCTGCGCCCAGCGCACCATATGTGCCTGAAACGGAAGTTACCAGAGAACCGATTGTGGCAATCATTGAACCTGTCACCTGTCCAATGTTTGAACCAGTTACCAAAGAATGTGCCAGTTGACCATTGCAATATAACTTGCCCGACATTTGACTTCCAGTATTTTGGAAGGATAAGGCATAATGGTTCCAAGAGCCAGTTAGGGAAATACTGGAGCTTAGGGAAATTGTTGTGCTGTGGGGACCAGTAATGTCGTTTCTATAAGAAAAACCTGCGGAGCCTGATCGTAATTCAATATTGAAAACAGGATCCAGAACATCAGCTGAAGCACCACCTGTTAATTCAACACGGAAGCGACCATAATCAGAATTACCAAAAGTTCCACTGTTCCATAAATCAAAAACAATTTCTTTTGATGACTCATCGGAGCTGTCATAGTCATCTTTATTTAGCCAAAATTCTAAAGTTAATCCATTATCACCCTGGATCTCAAGGTTATATCTGCCGAAACTAGAAGTGTTGTAAAGATTATAATCTTTCCAATTATCCCTTAAGCTTCCGTTTGCAGTAGTTGGGTGCGGGGAGCCCTTAACAAAAATATATTCTTTCGATGCGGCAGAAAAAGTGTCATAACCACCAACGTCTGAAACTGGTGAGCCATAATTTTTCCCAATTAAAATAAATCCATTTGTACGAGGATACTCATTATCAAATAAATGCTTATCAAAATAAGAGCCTGAGAGGTTCCAGTCGATTTTCTCTCGTAAAGAACCATCATAAGGATATTCATTAGAGATATAATTTATAGAATCAGTATAATATTTTTCGGCAGAACCATAACGAGCAAAATTGGAAGCCGAAGAGAAGTCGATATAAGGAATGAAGCGACGTTTTTGCTCCAAATTGCTTTTTAAGTAATCTACTGATTCTATCTTTGTTCCTTCTTTTTGCAAAGAAGAATCAGATAAAACTTGAGCATTCTTGTTTTTTCCGAAAAGATTCTTTATATCAGACATGCTTCACTACTCTTTTACACGAAATTTAAAAACTTCTGGCTGTTCTTCATACGCGCCGTTAATATAATAGAGAAATTTAATTCCATAAGAATATTTCGGTTCTAACAAGCGCATATCTAAGTCAAAATAGCTTCCTGATGTGTCATAAGAGAGTTTGGTGTGTTTTTCGCTACCAGTCCCATATGCCACTACATCATAGCTGTCGATTTCTCGATAAACCTTCCAATAAGCATCTTGAACGAAACTGTTCTCAATTTCTTTCGACGCTACAGAGTAAATAGTTGGGCTCCAATCTTTTAATCGAGTAAACAAACGTAACCTCACAAGATCATTGTTGGAATATTCAGACACCAAATTGGTTATGGTTGTAACATAACTGGGGATAGAAAATATATTAGATGCGGCAAATGATTTTGGCACAAATGTTCCAGTGTGATAATAAACACTCCCACTAAACCACCGATCATAAGCATAACTTGCAGTGGTAGAAAGCGCAAAGGACGCACTATAAACACCAGTAGAGACATGACCTCCTGTTACTGGTTGTTGTGGTGTTGTTGTTAATTGATCTCCCCCAGATGCCGAAGTATGGACGGTGACAAAAATACCACCCGTGCCAACATCTGCTAGATTTGTGGGCTGACCTCTAACATAGTTGTATAAATAAAGAGTGTTAAGATTGTCTGCTGCGCTCAAATTAGAACTGGAGACATAAAAATCTCCTCTATTATCTAGTGTGGAATTGTTCCAGCGAGCTTCAAGGACTGGTCGCTTAAAGAAATATTCGCTTTCTCGGGCAGAAAACCTCTTAGTATAATAAGAACGACTTCCGCTAGCCTGACTGGAAGTTAACATCAAGCCAATGCCATAATTTGAATAATCACCCGATAACCACTTCTCAACCAAGCCAGTGATCTTTATTTCGACATCTGCGGTTCCCTCGGTGTAAGATTGTTTATAATTAAATTCGTCATAAACAGACGTACCTGCACCCATCCACGATGCGCTTAAGAAACTTCCGCCCGAAGCAGTGACGCCCGGAACATTATCTTTGTCTACCCAGGGAGTGTGCGCAGAGGCATTAACCCAGTTAGAACCCGTACCGCCATAAGTCAGATCTGAATAATTCTCCAGATCGAGCCCGTAGCCCTCCTCCCATGATTGTGAAATCGGCGAAACGACTAGAGTAAAATCCGGTGGTAATGTTTTGTCGTGAGCAACATTAAAGACTCTTAAATAAAAATCAACACTTCCGCTTGCAGGAATCTTTCCCGCAGTGCGATCTGTTTGAATTTTATACAAACTATTCGGTGTTGTAATATCAGACGACACAACAGGAAATTGAAGAATGGTTTTTGCTTGCTCATTAGACGAAGAATTTGCTTGCGCATAGATCGAAAAAATCTCTAAAGAATCAGAACGACCCATGTTAGAACCTGATCCGCGAGTTATTAAGTTGGATTGAAAAGCATTTGTAAGTGTATTGTTCTTAATTGCTGTGTATCTTTTGATAGCCATTTTATTTCACACTTCCCTTGATATCACTTTGAGGATATTTTATCTCCAAAACTGCATTTTTGGGAACCACTATATATCGGTCGTCTTCAGACATATTGTCATCAACATTAAAAAGAACTTCATTGGCATATCCTGTTCCTGTTTTTTGAAAAACCTTGACGCGGGTGGTGTCTAATATGCCGGGTGTTTTATTTAAGTGTGAAAAGATTTCTCCAATATGGAACGGTTCACCAATTTCGAACTTCCTATCATAAAAAACCGATAGGCTCGCCACGGCAGTATTTAAGACCTCGAAAGGGTTTGATTCTACCGTTGAAACTGCATCAAATTCAATTCCAATGTTTATTATTTTAGCATCCAAAATATCAACTGTATCATTTATCATCCTCGATTGATTCAACCATTGTTTTAAATTTTCTTTTATTGTAGAATTGGATCTAGAAAAATCTCCATTTGAATTCTCAGAGAGAATATAAATGTTCAAATTTCTTTTCAAAGAACCTTCGTCTTTAAAGATGGCGGCTCTTTTGACTGAGCCATATTGAGGTGGCATTGAATAACATAAGGATTTATAATCTAAAGCAGTAACTGCTCGATTTTGGGTAGAAAAGACGTTATTAATCCTTTGTTTAAGCTCATCAAGTGTTGGAAGACTTACATCTCCAACAATTGGTTCTTCATTGTTCACTTCTAAAGAGTTTACAACATTGGACATTTTAGATGTACTTAGCGAATTAGGATTCGCAAAGTCAAACCGAGGCTCTACAGTATTAACAAGAGAGTTCGCGGAAGCGTTCACATAGCCCATGGTATTCGCTCTATACGTTACTGTGAGGGTTGTGTTTGCCGGAGCTACTCCAAATTTATCTGTGGAAATTAAATTGGTAGGATCAAAAGAAACGTCAGGCACATAATCCTTTCCATGAACTTTCAAAACAGACTTGCTAGGATCGATTAGGGGATCTGTTGTAACATCCTTTTCACTGCCAAAGCCGAATTGAATAACTGTGGTGCTACCCAACAACTCAGAAGTGAATCTACGAGGAACTGCGAATGGTCGCATAAGCGATGTTGTTTCAGATGAATTTGCCCCTGTATTTTGCACTGAACGGTAAACCACATCTTGTGAGAGATAATCCACCTCATAATATTCATTACCCAAAGAATCCTCAATTGAGATAATTTCACTGATATTGGAACCTCCGAGTGAAATGCTAAGAAATTTCTGGAAATCTCCGATGGTAAACTTCTCCTCGTACTCTTGACCAGAGGCTACAAGACCAACAGCTTTAATCGCATAAGAAGTGATATTTCCATTATCCTCATCGACAGTAGCAACTACTCTATCATTTTTTGGATCTGCAAAATTAATATCTTCATTCAGAGTAAAGGCAACTCCGTCAGCAGTCGATATTATGCTTCCCTTTTTTAATATTGGAATATAACTTTCATCGACTTCGCTAGTTGAAGCCCTAGATGGGATTATTATAAAAAAAGATGCCAAGCCCGATGAGACTGGAGTTCCTTTAAAATGAAACCCTAATTGCCTACCGATCCTTAAAACATTATTATATTCGATAGCCGTATCTAAAAAAGATTCGTTAACTTCATAATCGAGGTAGAAAGATAAAATGTCACCCACATAAGCCACCATATCGATCATCATTGAACCGAAACCGGCTTCACTAAAGTCCCTAAAAGTGTTGGGATAATATCGCTTCGCGTATTCTACCAAGTCGTTTTTGATAGTGTTAAAATCGCGAGATGTATATTTGATGGCTGGGTATTGTTTCTTGGTTGACATACTGTTCCTCTTTTTAAAAAATAATTAGTTAATCGCCCCATTTACAATAATAGCATCGTTCAACTCTAACGGGATAATGCGATACTCTACTTGCACATAGAGTGTGTTAGGTTCAGATGACGAATTCTGAGAAGCTGAATTAAAGACGATATCCGTTATTTCTAGGTAAGGTAAATATTTGTTAATCTGTTCTCTAATCCTGCTCGCAACTGAGTCATATATGGCGGGATTGTCGTTTTCAAAAAGAAATCTTTTAAGACCAATACCAAAATCAGGATTCATCATCTTTTCACCGGGAACCGTAAGAAGTAAGTTTTTTAAATTCTGTTTGACAAGAGTTACATAATCGCTTATCAAATCATATCCGGTGATGAGATTTCTGTTAATTGGCAGTCTTGGAGATAAATAAGGCATTAAAAATTCCCTCTGTAATAATTAGAACTTTCATTCATTTATTTCTAATAACCCCCAGACTGATTTCCAGAATCATTGGTATTATCAGTGTCGGCTGCGGTAATTCCCTCCGGTGGAGATGAGCCAGCAGTTAATTGTTTGTTGTTCGTCTTTAACAACTTTTTAAGTTGGGCGGGGGTTGTGCCGAACTCTAGTTCATGATCAATGTCACACTCTTCAGTGAGAACTTCTACCTCTAAGTTATCCTTATTGTTTTGTAATTGACTGATCCAGTCATCTATATATGCATCAAGCCAATTCACCCGACTATCATCAAGAGCCCAATAAGCCAACCCATGAGGGAGTGTTATTGGTGGTCCCCACAACCATGGGGCAAAAATTGTTGCTGGCATCAATGATAAACCAATCATCCACGTCTCAGGTTCATATAGAAATGTCTCATCAACCGGATCAAACCAGTCATTTGGGGGTTTTTGTGTCGATTCTGGTGAGTGGATTCCGAATCCGCAATCCTGTTCCGTTATTTCAAGATTGGCAATCCTCTCGGCAGATGCCGCGAATGCCTCTGCTTGGGCTTTAACAGCATTTGCTTGGCGTTGTGCATCGGCGATAATACCATTCAAGGTTTGTATAGTTCTTTGAATATTTTTAGAGATCGCAATATTAATATCAGATTGCTCCATAAATGACTTAAATATTTTTAAAGGAAACTTCAGTACAAGAGCAAGGAATGCTGCCCATGGAGGGTTAATACCGTTAGCAAATGCGTCAAGTAGATCTTTATTGCCCGTTTGACAAGCATCAGCATATTGTCCACTCCTCAAAGAGTTCAAGAAAATATACATCAAATTTTCCTTAGTTGGGGCAAACATGTTTTTGATATCTGGCAAGGACTCCAAATACATGGCTGAATAGATATTTGTTAAAGACAGCATTCGGTTTACTGGAAATACGTATTTAAACAAGAAAGAATATTCATCTGTTCGTATTAGTTGTTGTTGCAAGTCATCACGAGGGCTTGAGAGTGGAATTGTGTCTCCTGCCATGTCTTCGCTTGCCTTTCCGAACATGTACCGGAAATATCCCACCTTTTTCGTATCATCTGGTGTTTCTCTTTGTGTTCCGCATTTATTTAAAATTTCCGACACATCATTTTCCACAGAGTATCCTTGAGCCAAATTCATGTCACTTATTTTGGTAAACATGTTTGTCTCTTTTTCAACCGCAGTTAATGGAGTAACATAAATCCTTCTTTGTGTTCCGCCAGGAGTTTCCTCTATAAGTTCATATGTTTTTTCTTTTGCTGCGTTGATTCTCGCTATATCGTTACGAGGAGTCCAAAAACCCTGGGATGCGGCTGAAGTTTCAAAACCATCTGGCAGAGAAGATACATGTGAAAGCCTTACTCCGAAATAAACACTTTTAAAGAAATCCCTCAGTTGAGGATCGGAAGGTTGAACGATTGGAGGATCTTGGGTTAAAATGTTAAAATCTGTTTGTCGATTGGGCAACGTGTCTCCGCAATCTTCTTGATTGATGGATGTGGCGATAAGTTCATCGGCAGGGAGTTTTTGAGTTGGGATTGAGCCTTCGAATCGTTTTTTCATATATTGATCCCACAAGTCAATATTGACAACTCCTTTTAACATATTTTGTTCAAGACCTTGCTGGGTGACAGTTTCTTGAAAGGAGTTGTTAGTATTGATTTGACCGACTACGGGCTGGACGAGATTAATATTGCCAGCAGCATCCACTCCACGATTTTTAACAAAATCAATGTTATCTTGAATGTTTGGATCTGGTTCATGATCTTCGACCCGAATATATGGCTCTAGGATGACTCCCCCATTTTCTAAATCGAAAGTCGGAGGTACAAGCATTTCGTTTCTCGGCATCCTCCCGTTAGCAAGAAGTTCTCTTGCGGGCTCTGCCATGCATTGTCGTTGCTCCTCGGCTAATGTAAAGCGGTTGCGAATCTCAACCATTTCGGCTATCCATTCGCCATATTTTGTTATGATATTATCATAATGATGATGAGTAGTGTTCAAGGGCGATTGGTGGCGAAAGGCTTCTATTGCACTAATTGCTCGGAGCCTCAAATCAGGATCTAACGGAGCGTCGAGAATGGCACCGTTTTTCATCACTTTTAAACAGAAAGAAACTGGTTCAAAATCCGTAAGAACATCAGTAATTGACTTGTTGATCGCATCCTCTGTTTGGAACCATAGATAATCTGTTTTAAAATTTCTGTATTGTTCTCTCTCCCATTCTAAAGTTTTTATAATTGTCCGAACATCCAAATCTAACAAGCTTATATAGGGTATATCGTTCTTGTTGCAGTGATATATTGCCGATTCAACATTTTTAGTGATCTCACTATTTGTTCCTAGTGTGTAGTCTTGTTCAGTGTCTTTTCCTAACACATAATTGTGCCAATCAATCAAAAATGGGATCTGAGTCTCTGGTGTACCCACAACTGTATGAGAGTATGTTCGAGCTATTGCATCTATAATAATTGTGGAGCTATAATCTTGACCTTTAATGCTCCCACTGACCATGTCTGTATATTCTTCGGGCCAAAACCTTGCGGAGTCTTGATATTCCAATAAATCTTTAACAAGTTCAAATGCTCCCACGCCGTTTGCCCATCTATTTCTACTTCCACGCCTCGATTGATTGCGACCATTATACCGAGACATCGCCCACAACAAGCTTCCTGGTCCGATCATGTTATAGCTGCGCAAGTAATTTACACGTTTTGTTCTGTTATCCACGGTTTCACTTGTGTGTGTAGAGTCTGGATTTCCGAGAGGAAGAAAAGGATCAGCATACCACCAAGGTCTGAAGTCTTGAATTCTGACAACATACTCTCCCTGTGTGGTACGAGTGTCACCGCCGATGTTTTGCGCCACCAGGGATCGGTCACTCATATTGCGTGGATCCGATACGTTTATTGGTCCCATTGTCCAATTGGTTGCGGCTTCAATAAACCTTACGAGCCCGCCACGAATAGAGTCCCCATCACCAATCATACCCTCAATTTCGGCTTGAGAGACACCGAAAGGAAATGAACCGTTTAAGATTGTTTCGCGATCTGTGAGGGGGCTAACATCGTTCCAGTTGAGGATTGTCGTATCCAATGGAAAGCCATATTTACCGACAATTCCATTTTCGTAAGGCAAATAGAGTTCTAAGCCCACCTGCCCACCAGCATATCGAACATAAGGAAATTCGGACCAACCAAGTAAGAACCCTTCTCTAAAAGCGTTGCTGTTCGTGTCGGTGCCGCCGTTTTGTGCGGCAGATGTAACCGAGCCTGCGCCTGGTGTCCAAAGACTATTTGCGGCATCTCGGGCTTTTGATTTCAACTCGGATGCTTTGGTAAAAGATCCTAAAAGATTTCTAGCTTTTTCATTTTTAATATCTGGTGCAAAATATTCTCTAAAGAAATAACCAGAAGCTTTCTGATAAAGCATTCCCCAGACTTTACCTTTCGCGCCCGATCCGCCACGAATCAGGTTTATTCGCTTTTCAGACAAAGTACCATCTGGGCTAATGGCTGATATAATCTCGTCTGAGATAGTTGGGATTCCGGCGACTGTCTTATAGTTCCCTAGGGTTTTGTTTCTCCAAGTTTCTACGCCTGCTTCGTCTTCCACAAGTTCTGCGAATCGGATTTCATTTGGAGCCTTTACTGGTTCAACCGCTGGAATCCATTCGTCTACCAGAATACTATCGATAGAGCCATCACCCTTAAGTTTAACATGTTTTGCAAGC
>Ga0208299_1000670_pt1 | contig 30203 bp, 44 predicted proteins | sample 15_taG_FD_184089 | JGI IMG/M metagenome (GOLD analysis project Ga0208299, IMG submission 184089) | Marine viral communities from the Subarctic Pacific Ocean - 15_ETSP_OMZ_AT15312 metaG (SPAdes) (version 2) | ecosystem: Environmental > Aquatic > Marine > Oceanic | place: Pacific Ocean | collected...
ATCTCGCCTCATAACGTCAGTTGCTATATCTGAAAATTCAACGTTTGATGGTCTTCTAGAATCCTCATAACCAGACTCGGACCTAAATGTTGCGATTTCGTACTCATCATTATCGGTCAATGCATTTATAACCCCGAAGGATTTTCCAGTCTCTATGATGTTGGTAATGAATGATTCAACCTTAAGCATTTGAATAACCTCATCAGGGGTGGCGTCAGTTGCTAAATCCCAGTCTTTTATTGGCTTTTTAAGTAATGAGTCACGCACAGCCCCACCGACTAAGTATAAATCTTTACCTTTGGACTTAAATACCTTTTGTATCTTTCTGATATCACTTGGTATATCCATTTTAAACTTGATTCGGACTTCATCAGACTCAATTAACAGTTGTTCCTTTATTAACTTTCTAAACATAATATAATCGTTTATTGTAAATAGTTTACAAATATAACAAAAAAGGTCAGGTTAACAACCTGACCTTAAAAAACTATAATACAGTTTTTACCTATTTAAGCATAGCTTGGTGCTATGGGAACGCCATGTTTAAACATGAATCGTCTTACCTTTTCTTGAAAGTGGTCAACGTCAGCAACATCGTTTTCAATTATATCGGTAAATTTTTGATAATCATTTAATGATGTTTCTGATGGATGGTTTAAATCTCGTTTACTGTTAGCCCTAACATCCATTGGGTCACCAATAATCTTAATTAAGATACCACCATGTTTTAAAACGTACTCAGCTTCATTTGGGAATCTGACATCAGGAATTACCAATGTATTACCACGTTTAACCGCATCTTCACCAACGGAGGAAAATAATGATTTAACCCAAACATCCGAATCAAAATTATCTCTAAGGGCGTCAGTCCCCAACTCTTGTAGTATCTGACCAACGGTTTTACCCCACATGTCTAGATACACATTTTTATCGTCTTGCGTGAAATTATATACTGGATTGTAAAATGGTTTGTTTGGTTCGTGGGTCATTTTCATTTCGTAACCAGTTAGTTCTTCAGCTATTAACCTTAGTTTATCAGCAAAAGCGTGTCGCTCTACTGGTTTAGAACTGAATTCAGCAAGAGTTTCGGCAAAGAAATCCTTACCGCTACCTATTGAACCATTTATACCTATAATCATTTGTTAACCAATTATTGTGAAGTACAGAGAGGTGGTTTTAAACACATATGATAGTTTCTAGTTTGCTGAAACCTCTCTTTAATCACTATTTTCACTTATGGTACAAATATACATTAAAAATAATAAACATACAAATTAATCTTGGCTTGAAGGTTTATTCACCTCTTCAACCACAATATATGTTGTATTATGAAGTGGTGTTTCCTTATGTATTACATTCAATACTGTATAATATTCACTAATAACCTTAACGTATAGCATTTCATTAGCTCTGGGTGTTTCAGATAACCTAAGTGTTGTTATCACATCCCATTCTTTAGTTATTATATTGTACTTTCGCTTAAACACTAGTCGTTAGTATTTGAATATTTTTGGTTTCGGATAGCTTTTTTTCTTTGCTTTCGCCTCTTAGATGTCGGTTTCTCGTATTCTTTATGTTCTCGCAATCGTTGTATTATTTTTAACGATTTAGCCCTATTCTTATAACGCTTAAGGGCTTTATTAATGTTACCATCCACTACTTTAACTATAATCATCTTACTAATCTTTACTGATTTGTTTTTTTACGTATATTTATATATAGATAACAATTTACAAAAAAATCAAACAAAATGAAAGGATGTGGATGTAAACCAAACAAGCCTAGGGTTAGTGCTTAAGTTAATGTACCCTAGCTATATTAATGATTAAATACGGCTAGGGTACAATATTTTTTGTTAACCTTTTGACATCATTTCTGATGTGCGGTAGCTACTACGTGCAAGTAGGTTAACCTCAGCCACCTGTAGATGGAGGGAATCGAACCCTCGTCTTACATTTGCCAATAACACTTTCTACAAGCTTAGTCACATTTTCTAATCTGACGAAATATCAAATCTTTACAGGGATTTGCAGACCCGCCATTGACTTTTATTACCCTTAAAAGTCACTGAAGAAAAAAGGGTTTGTTAAGCTGTCTTAACTCGGCACCTATTATGCAGTTGGTGCAAACTTCCTTTACACTAAAACTTCTGCTTCAGTAGTAAAGAATCTTTCATAATTAACGAAATCTTCGCCTTTTACAATTGCCAAGTAAATTTTATACTGCTATAACCTGAGTCGCAGTGCTTGCTTATATCAAAGAACTTAATGCAATCAAATCCAGTCATCCACATTCATTTTATAAATATACAACAAATATATAATATTTACTCTAATATTCCAAATTAATGGTACATTTTGAATTAAAATATTCATTTAAAAAATTAGATACATCTTCATCGTATCTTATTTTTAGTAGTTGAATATTGTTATCAATACAGTATCCCTCCTTTATTTTATCCCGATACTGTCGATTTTCAAACCCTGAAACCCCACCAAAGAAGTCAACTGGTTCATAATGTTGCCTACCTTGATATTCAATACAGACATTATGTTCTGGTAGATAAAAATCAAATCGTAATGGTAATATATTTTTACAATCATCGAAAGTGTGTTCTTGATTAAAATCGATATCTTTATCGATTAATAAAATCCTAATTTCCCGCTCACCTTTAGATTCTGTACAACTAGGACAACCCTGACCCCTTTTATGACCACTTGGCGGTTGTTTAAATTCACCATGCTCTGGACATATGATAGTTACTTTGGTATAACTATCGATATAGTTAACCTTGGAATAATCATACCTATCACCATGGACCTCTCTGAATTGTTTAACTACATCTTCAGTAGTTAATTTTGCATTAGGATGACACTTAGGGCAACCCATACCTTCTTTATGACTATCTGGTCTTTGTTCAAATTCACCATGTTCTGGACATATGATAGTTACTTTGGTATAATTATAGATATAGTTAACCTTTGAATAATCATATTTATCGCCATGAATCTCTCTGAACTGTTCAATTAATTCTTCAGTTGTTGGTACATATTTACCAACACATTTAGGACAACGGCTACCTTTTTTATGTATATGTGGTGCTTGTTCAAATTCACCATGTTTAGGACATATGATAGTTACTTTAGTTTTGGAATGAATATACTCAACTTTGGAATAATCATATTTATCACTATGAACATCTCTGAACTGTTCAATTATCTCTTTAGTTGTTAGACCTTGACCAACACATTTAGGGCAATCAGAACCCCTTTTATGACCACTTGGCGGTTGTTTAAATTCACCATGCTCTGGACATATAATTGTTACTTTAGTTTTGGCGTTAATATAATTAACCATGGAATAATCATATTTATCACCATGAACCTCTCTAAACTGTTCGATTACTTCTTCAGTAGTTAATTTAACATTACCAACACATTTAGGGCAATCAGAACCCCTTTTATGACCACTTGGCGGTTGTTTAAATTCACCATGCTCTGGACATATAATTGTTACCTTTGTATTGTTTTTACTATATAGAACCTTTGAATAATCGTATTTATCACCATGGACCTCTCTGAATTGTTCAATTAATTCTTCAGTTGTTAGTACATAGTTACCAACACATTTAGGACAACGGCTACCTGATTTATGGATATGTGGTGTTTGTTCAAATTCACCATGTTTAGGGCATATAATTGTTACCTTTGTATTGTTTTTACTATATAGAACCTTTGAATAATCGTATTTATCACCATGGACCTCTCTGAATTGTTTAACTACATCTTCAGTAGTTAATTTTGTGTTAGGATGACACTTAGGACAACCCTGACCCCCTTTATGGTTACATGGTTTCTGTTCAAATTCACCATGTTTAGGACATATGATAGTTACTTTAGTTTTGGAATGAATATACTCAACTTTGGAATAATCATATTTATCACTATGAACATCTCTGAACTGTTCAATTAGGTATACGGTTTTATCAACAGCGTTCTTAATATTACATTTAGACCCAATCATTAGTCTTGTTGGTGTCATTAAATGTTCTCTATCATACTTCTTATCGATTACAATTACTTTGGTAGTATTAATTACATAGTCAACCTTAGAATAATCATAATAATCATTCCAATGCCCACTATCCTTTAACTTCTGAAGAAATCTTTTGGTCTTATCGGTCACACTGCAAAGATATAATAATCATTTTATTGTTCATTAATGGCAAATATACCACATTTATTTTACTTACACAAACATTATCACTATATTTATCTACATGAGCACTAAGAAATCTAAAATAGGTATTGCATTGTCACCTGAAGTATTGAAACTTCTTGAAGAGGGTAACTACAACAAATCCAAGTTAATCAACTCACTGCTGACCAAACACTTCAAAAATAAAAAATAAATTTCCGATTTATCATACTTTTACTAAATAGCACCATATTTATAGTAAAGGAATAATCGATATGGGAAGACCAAAGAAGAAAGATGATGAGAAGAAAGGTAAGATAAGCGTCACCATCTCCACAGATAATTATGAATTGCTTTCAGAAAGCAATATTAATAAATCCAAACTGATTAATTGGCTATTGGAACAACATTTTGGTTTAACCAATTCAAATAACAATAACCTGATAGAATAAACTAAAATGAAACAGACGTTTATTTATGGGTTATATTCCAATAGAAGTGATGAAATTAGATATGTTGGTAAGTCTGACAATCCTGATAAAAGATTAATAAAACATATCTGTAATACTAAAGTACATGTTATCAAAAATAAAAAGTTAACGCATAAGGAACATTGGTTAATTAAAAATGACTTTAATGTTAAGTGTGTTATACTTGAAGAATGTAATTATGATGTTTGGCCTGAACGTGAGCAGTTTTACATCGAAAAATATGATAATTTAACCAACACGGCTAAAGGTGGTCTCGGTGGTGGCACTATAATATACACTAAAACATACGATGAGGTTAAAAACTGGGTACAATCGAATTTGGATATTACGTCAAAAAAAGAATGGTATGTTTACGATAAACAAAATAACCTACCTGAATTTATACCAGCAAACCCAAGCACTGTTTATAAAAATCGTGGCTGGGTTTCTTGGGGGGATTTTTTAGGTACTGGTAGGGTTTGTGATAATTATTTAGAACGTTTATCTTATTCTGAAGCAAAACGTATATTAAAACCATTTAAACTAAAATCAGCAACCGAATATTGTGAGATGTATGATAAAGGTAAGATACCTGACAATATACCAAAAAAAGCTAATAGATATTATAAAGACCGTGGCTGGGTATCTTGGGGCGATTTTTTAGGTAACGGATTTGTTGCTAACCAATTAAGAGAATTCTATAGTTATGATGAATTTAAAGCGAAAGTATCCGAATTAGGTTTTAAAACATATACATCTTATAAACAATATATTAAAAATAATAAACCTGACATTAAATTACCAACCAACCCAAACACTGTGTATAAAGACAAAGGTTGGGTTGGTTGGTCTAATATGTTTAAATCTGAGTCTTGTTCTTAATAACCGAATCAATGATACCATAATCAACAGCTTCTTCTGCTGTGAGCCAAAAATCTCTATTAGCATCTGTCTTAACTTGTTCGGGGTCTTTATCACAGTATCCCCCTAATAATACAAATAGACTATCGTTTTCCTTTTCAGCTTCCTCTACGGATATTCTCATATCCTGAATGTTACCCTCAGTACCGTAACTTACTTGGTGTAGCATCACTTTTGAACTCGGTAAACTATATCTTTTACCTTTGGTTCCACCCCCAAGTAGTACACTACCCATCGATGCTGCCATACCAGTATTGATTGTTACAATATCAGAATCAACATAATTCATAACATCAATCATACTTTTGCCACTCTTGGTGCTTCCACCTGGCGAATCAACATGCATTGTAATGTCTTCTTTACCTTGTGTATCCAACCACATTAGTTGAGCTTGAACAACCGTTGACATAGAGTCATTGACAACACCAGCAACCCATATAATTCGTTCCATCTGCATCCTTGAGAAGATATCCATTTGGATTGCTCTTCTATCAGATTCTTCAGTGATATATGGTGTTAACGATGCATTTGCACCATATAACTTATCTTGAAGTTTCTCCCAATAATGTATTTGCATTGGGTTTACGTTCAGATGTTTTGTGGCGTAATTAATAAAGTCTTGATTATAGTACATTTTCATATCTTTTTAATGTTTCTAGCGCATCATCAGCTTCAGCTAAACTAACTAACGCTTCGATACGATTATCGTAAAAATCATCAGTTGAGTGGTCACCAATCCCAACTGGTTTTTGGTGTAAGTAGCTTAAGACTTAATATTACCTTTTCTTTCCTAGCGGTCATCTCTGTCCGCAACATATCAATTACCTGTTCTTTCATACCCTAACCTCTTCTTCCGAATCTTCTTTCTGTGAATACAAAGCGTTGAGAACGTCTTTACAACGCTTAACCACATTATAAGTATACTTAGTAATTTGACCACTAAAAGCGTAAAAGTCTGGTTTAGCAATCAATAACTTATCCTTTTCAAAATCATAACCGACATGTGCAATAGCTTCTTCAGCAATAATCACTCGATGTTGTTCTTCCAACATCTCAAAAATCTGTTCGTTAACAGTAATCACAACATCCTCTTTTGTTAGGAAATTATAAACACCAGTGACTTTCTTTGGTGGTGTGTATACGGTCTTTTGGTTTTCACAACCAATAACTCTAAGGTTTACCACTCTTTCAAGTCCAGCGGTGCTGAACGCTCTAGTGAAGTACGCTTCGAGGTCTTCACTTAAATCAAAATACTTTGCCATTTTTTTATATTAAAATTATTATTGTTATTATATCCACAAACATATAATATTATTTGTTAAGTGTCAACTGAATCTTTATCTTTTTTCAATTCGGTTAACAATTCCCTATCGGTATCGGTTAATTCCGTTGGGTACTTAACGTTTAGTCGTATGTGCATATCACCACGTTCATTGGTAATCCCTAGCCCACGTTGTCTCTTTTTAAACCCTTGACCTTTAACCCTCAACACTTTCCTATCATGTGATAACTCAGGGATATTCAACTTAATTTTTGTATCAGATATTGTTGGTACCATTTTTTCACAACCCAAAACAATCTCTGGGTATGTTAAATCCATTAAATACGATATATCAAATGGGTTTTCTGGGTTTCGTATAAAATCATCATCATCTTTTATCACTATATCCACGATTAAAGCGCCCACCATACCGTTATTTAGCTCGTTACCATGGCCTTGGTATGATAATCTTTCACCATTAAGGATGCTTGGTGGTATGTTTATATTAACATTATTTGTCTTAGGTTTTTTACCTGTTGATGAGCATTGATTACATGGTTTTTTATATGTTTTACCTTGACCATTACAGTTTGTGCAAGTCGTTTGTGTTACCATGAACCCATTATCCATTACCATCGCACCACTACCACCGCAAGATGAACAGGTTTCCGCATCAAACCCACCAGCACCGTCACATGGTTTACACTTTTCGTGTAATGTGTAGCTGATTGGTACTGTCTTACCGTTAAGAACATCTTTAAGTTCTATAGCAATTTTGTGATGGATATTAGGTTGTATATCACGTTGTTGGTGTTGATGTGACGCTCTTCTGAAGAACTCTTCAAACCCCATAGGACCACCACCTCCCATACCACCAAAAGGTGATGGGTTGTCATACGCTTTTCTTTTTTCAGGGTCTGATAGTATGCCGTAAGCCTCAGAAATTTCTTTAAACTTTTCTTCGTCACCACCCTTGTCTGGGTGGTGTTTTTTGGAAAGTTTTCTATAAGCTTTTTTCAACTCATCTTGTGTGGCACTTTTATCTACACCTAACGTTTCATAGTATTTTGACATATATTCACTTTTGTAGCAAATATACGTAAATTAATTAAAAAAGACAATGGAATATCAGGTAATACTGGTTGGTAACGGAAAATACATTCGTAGATTCTGTAAATATAAAACAAAGGAATTCGCGTATGAAACTTATAATGAGTTAAAGGCTGATAACCTTAATGTTGCATTTCCAAAGAAATTTATAAATGATGGTAAAATCATTAGCGTTAGTTATGAATTATTCCTAGTAAAAGAACCTGAAGAGTCGGATAAACCTAGGCTTTTGAGAGATGGTGGTGGTAAGCTATATGAGGAACCGTTGTTACTTGATAAATGGAGACCTTTGCAGTCGATACCATTTAAAGTTGAGGAAGCTTTCTGGTTATATGGTCATGAGTCTAAAAAAAATAGAAAGTCGGCTCACGAACTTGTTAAACTATTATTTAAAAAACCAGACACTAAAAACGTTAGACAAGCAATCGTTGTACACAATAAGTTAGTTATCCACAGTGAGGAGCGATTTGATATGGTAATATGTAAAAATAAGGAGGACGCACAGAGGTTACATCATAAACTAAAGGAAATCTCAAGTAGTGTAAAGGTCAATGATATTATCTTTATGGGTACTTGTGCTGACGCTAATATTGGTATAATGTATAATGTTATTCAACAAAACACGGATTGGCCTATGACTAAAATCTATAGAAGAAGCACCAAACCTTAGATTGGTAACCTTAATTCATTTGATTTACAGCGTCCGCAAATACTTCCATTGGTGTTTCGTGTTCCCCATGTAAGGCTAAAAGTAAAGCATTATAAACTAATTCAGCATCCATATCAATGCGATTGGCTAATTGTAGTTGAGTCCTAATATAATCCAAATCAGTAATTATATTATCTTTTGGGGATATGTCTTCAGATTCAAACATTATTCACCACCTTCAATATCTTTATACTTATCAAAGTCTGCTTGTGTAGCAAAATCTTCTATTTCAATATTTTTCTTTACTAACTCCGTCCATCGACCTTTGTGTGTTACACCCTTAACTGGTTTATTATCTATCCAATAGTAACACTCCCCGTCTTTAATTCTAGGTTTATCCATTATTAGTGTGTGATAACTAAAACCATTTTCTCTGAGCCAAGTCTCTGTGACCTCTCTCATGTCTTCGGTTCTGGAGGTAAAGAAGTGTATCTCATCACCATCACGATGCCAACGGTCAAGCCTGTCCTTGGCATCTGGGAAGACCTTCGCTGTTGCCATTAACTCAACCTGCTCATTAGGGATATCTTCACAGATTGTCCCATCTATATCACATAATAATATTTTTTTACACATCATTTAAAAGTTTTATAATTCTTTTAATTTGTTTATAACATTTCTTTTCAGAAAATAAGGATAGTATGACCAGTCGGTCGATTCAATCAACTTGTTAAAATGACTAACGCCATTAATTAACTCTAACGAACCAAACGCGAACACTATATCAGTGGGTGTTGTTGGTGTGGTATAGGTTGTGAAGTAAAACTTATCATATTCACAGACATCTAAAGTATCAACACATTCTAACTTATCACCATTTAGATAATAATAAGAGTTTAATTTGATTCTTGGGTCTTCAAATAGTATATCACTATCCCTCATTTGGTTTGTCTGCTTTGTCAACGTCAAACGCTGTTGAAATCTCATCTAGAATCTTATTTACCCTAACAGTATCATCATCTTTCATTTCAACAGGGTTAAGACATTCAATTCTTTCCTCACCATCTGTTGGTAAGAAGAAAGCCATAACATTATAACCTCGTTTTTTAATCATAGTATCTACCGAATTGGTAAATTCGGTTGCTATTTGTTTGTTTTTTAATAGTTCTCGGTCAAGATAGAACACAAGAACAAGTGGTGTTTTTTTATCAGTCATCTTTTAACGTTTTAATAAAATCTACAAATTGAACTTCTTCCAATACATCAGATAGTTTAATGTTATCATCTTTAAAGTAGGTCGAGAAAACCTTATTAATTGTTGAGTCTCTATCTGCTGACCCGTAAACAGCTTCGGCATATAAAGGTGATTCACCTTCATCCAAAACGTAGACCAAGTATTCATTGACTACCTTAGAGTCATGAATCGTACTTACCAACTTGTCACTATTTTTCACTAATATTTTCATCTGTAATTATTTATGTGTTAACACTAAACAAAAAAACCCAATTAGTAAAGTCATAACAAAAAAAAAGTGGGAATACTCCCACTTTTAATTAATTGTACAATTTTTCTATATCGTAACGGCTTCATACCTAGATGAGTTTATTACGTTCATCATCATACTATAAGGTGTTATATCTGAACCATCTAAAATGTTGGTTAATAGACTCGTATTAAAACCGCTAACTAAAGCTGTTTTATCTTCACTGAACTTGACTGGGCTATCACTGTTACGAGCATTAAGATTCCAATAAACCAACTTAGGTATTTCATACCCAGCTTCTTCATACATTGAGCTAATCATCTCCTGTGCTGTTGGACTCCAAGAACCCCTAGTACCTCTATGGTGTCTAGAACGAAAACAGTCCGTTGCCTCATTAAATTGCATATCACTCAAAATAAGAACCATTGTTGGCATTTCTGATTTAGCAATATTATTCTCTTTAGCCTTATCAAGTATTAACTGAAATACTGCCTCAAGATTGGTACTCATACCCCAGTTAGCACTATGTAATTGTGCGTATCTTTCGATTAGATTACCTTTAAGGTATTCAAGCTCAGGTTGTTCTGAGAATGTTATGAAAGAATCTTTAAAAGAACCCTCATTTCTTTCTGAAATATAAAGACCTAAACTGATTGCAACATCCATACATGTGATTGAACCTGACCCACTTGCTGAACAAGCCATAGAGCCTGAGACATCAACTACTGGTAATAACATTTCATTATTATTTTCCATATAGTTTGGTAGGTTATTCCACATCGTGTTCGCACCACTTGGATTACCATTACTCAACATGTTTATCACGTTATATGGATATACCGCACCAGTGTTGATTTTTACCTCACCTTTATCAACTGACTCAAGATACTCAACGTATCTATCACCACCATTTTTAGTGAACGCTCTAGCATAATCAGCCATAGCTTTAGATGGCACTTTTGAGTAATCAATCATAGAGAAATCACGATTACACATATTAGTTTCAATAACATTAGTTGCCTCAGCCAACATTTTTCTATAGGTCTTTGGTGTAAGACCCATATACTTAGCTATTTTTTTAGCTATGACCTTTTTCTTAATGTTTGAACCGTTTGGTCTTGGTGACCATTTGGCCGCCAATCCATCGCCAGATTTAAGTGCTGACGAAATCATTTTTAATGCGACCTCTTCGAGTGCCGTACCAAACAATAAAAATACGTCATCCCATCTACCGTATACTGGTATTAGATTGGTATTCTTAGCCATCACCTCCGTTCTATTATCAGCTAAGTACTTAATGATTGTTCTGAAGACCTTTCGTTCTCCAGCACCACCTCTAATGTCTCTAACCCAGAAAAGAACTTTCATGGCTGTAAGCGCATCCTCTTCAAAGGCCTTTACAAATAGATTGACAACCTCAGTTTCTGATTGTGTTCTCATCGAACCAATTCTCGAAAATAAATCAACACACATGTTTAGTGTTGTTGAATTGGTTGGCATACCGTTTTCGGTTGTCTTATCTTTAGTTCTTAATGCGTCTACTAATCCCATGATTAAATTTTAATTGTGAATTCGACAACAAATATATAACGATTTTATTTTAAATGCAAACTTTTTTAAAAAAAATTAGTCATGAGTGATTATTACGGTAATTCCACCCACCTCAATTTCGATAATATCGGTATATTTGTAATCCGTACCCTTTGGATTCATTTTGTAATATAGTGTCTCATCTAACTTTTTATGGTTATGACCACTAATAACATAATTGAGTGTTAGACCCTCTTTACATATCTTATCGTTGTTAACTATCTCAGAAACAGTTTCAACAATATCATTGTAATCGAATAATTTTATTTTACTCTGCATGATTATTAAAATTTAAGAAAAAAACCTTCAATAAAGCCCATTAATTTTTGCCACCTTGTTTTCTCAACACGTCTGACACCACGATTATTTTTTATTTCTTTAGCTAGACCATTTTTAACCTCTTTAACAAATAATTGTTTCTTTAGTTCAGAGTTTTGTCTATCAGCAATTATCTCACGTCTAACGTTCTCTTCAGTCTCAACCCGTTCGAACTTCTCACCTTCCTCAATAGTTTTTATGAAACTCTTTGTTCTTTTATTGGTAACATCCAATAATTCATCTAATGTTAGCTCTTGTTTTTTTGACATAACTCTTCAATTTTTTCTCTAGTCTTAGGATATAACGGTGATGGTAGTTCGTCTGCACTGAACCAACCATACTCACCATTCTCTTCGTCTAATTTACATTTAAATTCGCTATTTGTAAACCCCCAGTAAAAATAAAACTTATCGTCACCACTATCCTCCGAATATTGATATGTGATATTAAGTTTATCGTCAGCATTAACTTTAATCTCCTCCATTATCTCTCGTTTAAGAGCTGTCATTTTGGACTCACCCTTATCGACACCACCACTCAGAATTGACCATTTACCCTTGTGTGGGTCAACATTTCTTTTAAGTAATAAAACTTTATTTGTTTCTTCACATAATACTAAAATACCTGCGGATGTTCGCCCACCATCTTCAAATATTAACTGTCTAATTTTATCTTTAATCATATTATTCTTGACTTATACATCAATTATAAATATATTTAAATAAAAGTTAAAGTCATGGAATTAATATTTGTATACAGTATTATAGCGTATAGCATAACCAACGTATTGGTTTTCGGTAGTATATTTAAATCTTGGAGAGACTTCTGGGATAAGAAGAGTCCAGAGTTTTTTGGTAAGCTTTTCAGTTGTCCAATGTGTCTTAGTGTTTGGGTTGGTTTTGCCTTATCATTACTATTTCAACATTTTAACATTGGTACACCTATGACGTTGATTGGTATGTCTCTACCAATAAACTACACAATTGTAATGTTATTAACTAAGGTATTCTTGGATGGTGTATTTGTTGGTGGTATCGTTTGGTTGATACATAATTTAGAAGAGATGTTTGAGCGATTAGGGTCATAGAGATAATTGCGAATTAACAGTTTACAAATCCGTACATGATGGGCAACTAGACCCGTCCTCACAGTTACATTGTGGTGTATCAAAATCTACCAATACTGGTTTACCGTTTTTACTAGGTTCCTCAACAACAACAACCTCATTTTTAGGTTTTTTAGTTTCTGGTGAATCTTCAACTGGTTCTGTTTTAGTAGTTTCTTCAGTTGACTTCTCAGCTTCAACCTCAGCATCTAAGTCATAACCAGAATTCAAATCCATATAATCTTCGGGTATTGTAAATTTTAAACCATTTAATTTAGATAGTTCAGTTTTATTAAATAAAGATTTAAGTTCAGACACTTTCGTCTTGAATAGCTCATTCTTCATTTCACGTTCTTTATTAAGTTTTATTGAACGCTTAATAAAGTCTAATAAATCATCAATACTTGTTTTTGGTTTCTCGGAATAAACAACACACCTAACGGTTTTTGTTTCAACGCCCTCTTTAATCGCCTTGAAACTTATACTCTCTGATTTTGGAACGCCCCAATCTACTGGGAACTCCACCTCAACCACAGGGGTTTTATCGTACCTTATTGTTGAAACATACGGATTCAACTCATCTAAACTTTCTTGTATTGTCATCTATAAAACCTTTAAAATGTAACACCAGTTACAATACACATTATAATATATGATAAGGAAAATCCCAATATCAATACTTGTTTATTACTTATTGAGTACTTGCTACTTTCACCTCTTCTAGCAACAATAAATGATTGTATAAAAAAATACAAATGTCTTACCAGATTTAATGTTGATAATGCCAATAACATTATCATTAATTTATTAATGAATAATAGTAACATTACAACGACTTTCTTAGTTGTGAAATATCCAATCGAATACCCTGTGCAATCTTTTTAATATCTTGTAAACCTACCCTAGCTCTAACACCAGCAGACTTATTACCCTTTTCATAGAACTTTTCAATGTCTTCATCAATTGATTTGACGATTTCCTTTAATTTTGTGAATTCTTCTTTCATTTTAATTTATTTTTATTCATTATTATCGCTTGGCGGATTAACAATATTATTTTGAATCTCTTGCCATTTTTGAATCTTCATGGATAACATCACTTGTTTTTCTAAAACGTCATCAATCTCTTTAACCAAACAATCTGTTTGTGATGTCTTGTCATTTATCAATCGTTCCAAATCATTATCCAATTTAACTTGCTCATACGCAAGTTTACTTAAAACTATGTTAAATATCCGCATAACCTAATTATAATTAAACTATCTATAAAAATCAAGCCCTTATTGGTTGTTTCTCGTTTATTGACGCTTCGAATAGTTTATAAACTGATAATAGACAATCAATATCAGCCTTTGTCTTAGTGGCATTGTAATCAAACAATTGCTTCCAGAATAAATATATATTATCTATTTTATCTTTACAACTTATCTTATTTGGCATGGAATAATAAACCTCAACCAAAAATTCCCTATAGTATTCCCTTAACTCAATTAGAGTACCTAAATTAATATCTTCTGATTTAAAAGTGTCTACCGTTTTTTCAAAACACCAATTAAAATGTTTCGATTGTTGTTCCTCGTTGGTTATATCATCACCCATGTATGTATCAAAACAATATTTTAACAGTGTTAATATAAAATCACCATACAAGGATACTCTTTGATGTACCACACCTTCGTTATTTAGCGTTATCAGAACACTTTCTTTTGATATTGGTGACTGTATATAATTAAAAAATTCATTGAACTTGCTCATCCTTATCTAACTTTATCTTTGGATGAATATAACTAATTAACTAAATTTGTAAACTTAGAATGATGTTAACATCTGTATTAGTTCTGGTTGTGGGTACACATCAAATTTATCAGTTCTAACTGATGTATGTGACCATACACCCCAATCACCATTCAATGCGTGGTCATTCAACCCAAAACCTTCACCATTCGGCTCTTCAGCATATTCAGGAAGACCACATCTTAATTCAATACCGTACTTATCGTTAAGATATAACATAAGCTCACGTACTGATTCTAACTGTTTGTCGCTATATTTTTGGTAGTATTGGTAACCTTTGAAGTCAAACCCTAAGTCGCAAACCTGTGACTCATTAACAACCGAATTAACATAGGTAAGGTACTTACCGTCAGAAGTCTTTGTAAGTGGTCCGTAATTGCATATCTCAATACCAATGGATGTCTTATTCAACAATGTATTATTACTTGTCTTAAGACCTAAATGATACGCCCAATAGTCTTCATCAAACGCCCTGAATATTTTACCATCCATACCGTCTTTATCAGTACCATTTTTATCTAAACCACCAACAACAAACGCTGTTGCAACTCTTATCCGACCATTGCTTGAGTTTCGGTCCCTATTCCAAGCATCAATTGTCCAATCAGCTCTATGAGAACCAGCTGTGGCATGTAAAAAGATTATGTTCTTTTCAGCTTTCTCTTTTACATATTCACCGTCTTGTAGTATTCTATCAGTTATCTCCAAAACTATTTACCGTTTTTTCTAAGCGTGTTGGATTTACTTATCCTCAGACTCCTTATCATCATGAGCATCTTTTTCCAAAGCCTCAATGTGTGCATAATCGTCTTTAGCAGCATCCTTAGCGGCATCTTTCATAGCCTCTTCAGTATTACCATCACCATCTAAGTCTAGAAAGTCTGGTTTATCGGTTTCAGCCAATTGTTTAAAGTCATTTGCTTTGGACTCAACACCAAACGCTAGTTCCTTAACTTTGGCAAGCACATTTGCTGTAGGTCTATCCACCTCCGTTCGTAAACCTTGCACCTTTACGTCATTATTATCCTTAAATATTTTAATTTCTTCCATTTTATATCCATCCCAAATAACAACATCCACAAAGTTTGGATTATCATACTCCTTTATCTTGGCCACTTTACCCTCTCGACCTAAACCGTCTGTTGGTAGGTACTTTACCTCCGTACCGATAACTGGTTTATATTTCAACTCATTAGCGGTATCAACTAACGCCGCACCCTTTCTATCACCCCTTTCTAGTCCAGCATCACGTACAGAATCATATGTTTCAGGTGATAGCTCTTGTAGATGTTCACCACCTTCACCTTCGGTAATAATGGTTCTGGTTTTTTTAATCATGTCAGCAAATGCTTGATTCTCATCAAGTCTTTGTGAACCTTTAAGGTTACCCAAAGTATCTTGTGATTTGAAATTCATAAGGTGTTTGATTTTATCAAAGTCCTCTTTAACCAAATTGTCATCGTATGCGTTTAGAACTATAGCAGTACCTTCATTCAATGAACCTTCCCATCGGATTTTATAATGCTCATTACCATCGGTCATTTCAAATACCTTGTTATCCACCTTGTATGATTCTGGAATTACGTTAAGTGCTGTTTCAATACCATTGAAAGCCTTCTTGAACTTTAATCTTTTCATTTTAGTTGTTTCTTTTATTTCTGATTTATTATTAGTATTATCTTCACTTATAGCGATAGATTTTGCTTTTTTATTAGTTATAGAGCTATCTTTAAAGTCTGTAGCATTAACACTAGTTGTGTTTTTGTTACTTAATTCACTAGCAGCATCTCGTTTCTTCTTTGAACGTTCAATCTTACTTACCAAGTCCTTTCCGAATTCTGGACCAGTAAAGCCTTGTTGTTTTGGCACAACGTTAGCCCATTCTGGATTATTACCCATATTATTTGAACCTTCAATAGCTTCTTTAGCTCTTTGGCTGAACTTCTCGGATGGTTTTCTATCATAGTTCAACATCTCCATACCATTACGAATTTCCATGTCCTCATGGTATTCAACCTCATTCTCATAATCATAGTTGAACTTTGGTTCTTCTATCGCATCTTCAGTTGATGATGTTGACGCTTTTTCATAGTCTTCCATCTTTTTTGCAACCTCTTTGTAATAGTCGTCATTTTCCTTTTTATCCTTAGCCTTTACTTTGTCAGTAATTGCAAGTCCAACAGGTTTTGCCTCCGACAATGCGGATTCCATCAATACTTTCTTTAATAATTCTTTATCCATTTTTTTTTTCAGTATATCTATAAATATAAACCTTTTAGTTAAAGTGGTTTATTTTAACCCTTTTGGTTGGATATTATCGACTTAGGTGTCTTTGTTAATTTAACAACACCTGAATCTCCACTATTACAACCACCGTTTTGGGCAACCTTATTGTTATTTAGTTTAACACAATCATCAAAATCTACAAACTCACCATCTGGCCATGCTGTTGATTTTAGATTGGTAACATTATCTATACCTTCGTTTTTTGCTAACTTATTTGTCTGATAAACATCAATATTCTGAACGTATGGGCCAACCTTTGTACCCTTTTTTGTTGGTGCAAAACCTGGCGCATCATACTCACCAGCACTTTCCATTACATCTACCTCGCTAAACTCTTCTTCAGAATCTGAAATTATACCACCAATAGCAACGCTAGGTGAACCTCCAGTGGTACTGGTCATTTTACCTATAGGTAGCTTTAATTCACCTTTACCATCATCACTTGAACTAAGTGGACCCACGAATGCCCCAGAAGCTCCACCAGCAGTAGTAGTTGCTTCATTTGTATTATATAACTCACTAATGAATTCATCTATCATTCTTTTTTTATCTTCAACTGGTGAGTTGATAAACTCATCGTTAGCAATATTCTCTATATCTTCAGGTGAGATACCGATTGATTGTAGGGTTGGTGATACCGCCTTTACTTCAATACCTGACAACGCATTTTTCAATACTGATAGTATTTCTCTCTTTAGTTCGTTAGCATCAACAGTTGGTTCAACACCTTCTTTAAATTTATAAGGTGGTACACCAAAACTAGATGCGTTCTTTTTAAAGTTGGCAACAACAGCGTCTGAACCAGACTTAACCTCACATAATCGATTAAATTGTTCTGAGGTTAATTTAAGTGTTTTATTTTTAGCACCTATTTTTTTTAATAGTGTCGCTTGTGATTCAGTTATTTTTAGTCGTTTCATTATACTGATTTATTTGATAGTGAACTTCTCCAAAAATTTCTTTTTATCCAGAGATTCTTATATAGTTGTGTCAGCACGTTTTTGGTTATATCGACAACCTTATCTTCCAACTCTTTATCATTCTTTAGTTTAGCCTTGATTATCTTTCCAATCTTATCTTCAAGGTCTTTAGAGTTAATGATATAAGTCTTAACTTCCGTTTTATCGGTTTTTGTTATCGCCTCATTTATTTTATGATTACTCATGGTTTAATTAAGTTATATAGATAAATATAACGATTAAACAAAAAAACCTAACCATATGGTTAGGTTTTACACTAAAAATATTATATTACCTTAAAGTGAAACCAACTATTATTCCAACAGCAACACCACCGATACCCGCACCGATGAACCCAAAGGCCTTTTTTAGTTTTTCCCTTCTAACTTGCTTCTCAACATTTTCTATCGTTAAATCTTTAAAAGTACCGATTTCCTCTAGATTATTTAGTATTCCTTGAAGTCTTAGATTTTGTTCGTCACACAACTCACTTTGTTTTTGTAACTCTTTTATCTTTTTGATATTAAGTGTTATTGCTGACGCTTGTAATGAGTCTCGTTTAGTATAACCTGGTAATATGCTATCAACGATTAACTCATAATCTAACAAGTCTGTTAAGAATATCTTAGCATCTTCAATATGCATATGAAGATACATGTTACCAGCAGAATCAGCCGTACCAATTATAGTACCTCTCGGTATGTCTCGCATGTATGTTGACGCACTGGATGTTCGGTATTCACCTCTTATCCGTTCTCCGTTTGAGATACTTTGTGAGTTCCCCAGCAATGGAATCATTAGGAAGATTACTAACAAAAGGTTCTTTACTACGCCTGTTTTTATTGAACTTATAAATTTCATAGTTAACACTTTTCAATTCTTTATTTATATTATCTAAACCCTTATCAATCTGGTCCGTTATTTTCTTTGAGATTTCTTTCTCCTTTTCTAAACTTTCAAAGTCAGTTATAAGTTGCTTATTCTCAATTTTTAACGTGACTATCTCAGTTTCATAACGCTCAACCACTGGTGATTTATAGAATACTAGAAAATATACTAAAGTACCAATTAATAACAACCCCATAATAACATTAAGTGTTGTCGAAGTACTGACTTGCCTAAGATGGGCCTTTATATAATCGTTTTTATTTTCCATTAAACTATTTTAAATCACCAGACTGGCTTAACATTTCTTGTGACCAACTATCAGCAAATTTTACTAGGTTGGTTAGTATTCCAGTGGTTTCTTCATCCACAGGCACACCATCCATTTTAATTACTAGCTGGTCATTTGGATTTCCTCCAGCATTCATTGTGAAATTAATCACATTATTTATACGACCATTCCAAGTTGCACGACCAGCGTCATTATCAATACTTATCGTGTTATCCCTGATATCCGCTGTGCCTAGGAATTCAGTTAATTTCTTTAATTGTTCCTTTTCATTAGATGATAGACTAGGCTTATCAGTGGACATATCCTCAGTTTCTTCTTGTTCGCGAATAAGTTTTGACTCATTCAATTTCTGAATAATAGTTTTAGTAATGTCGTGTTCGTTAATCAGTGATTTCATTCTTTTTATTTTTAATCTCAATTATTTTTTTAAACTCACCAAAGTTCCATGATGCTGATAAATCCAAATAATGTTTACCAAAATTACTTCGATATAACACACCTTCAAACGTATTGGCGTTTTCTATTTTGATTCCATGTCCAACAACATTAGTTGGTATATCGAATCTATTACATAAATATCTTACTAATTCGGAAACAGCATTAAATTGTTCTTTTGTATAATTATCCCAAAAATCATACCCTCGCCATTTCTTAAAAGCTATATCCTCATCAGTGTGGATGTCATTTAACCAATTAACTAAATTACCATCATCAATCTTAAGTCTTAAAAATCCTATATTTTCTAGCGTGATTGATATTGTCTCTTCATCAAATCGATTATTAAAAACTTTTGCCGTATAATCAGTGTCTAAATGTTGGTATGTGTCACCTTTCTTGTTAACTGTAAAATGCGTAACTTTATCGTTGGCACCACAAACCCTATTATTCCAACCCTGAACATGATTCATTCCATAGTTATATGAATTTGCGATTACTATTCTCTTCTTTTTTTTTCGGCTCTTAATGAAATTACCAACATTTAGTTTATGTGTAGTATTATCAATCTTCATCACCTTCTTTTAGGTTCTGGAACTTTAACTGAAAATCCCCTTGCCAAACCTTCCTTTATTTGTGGAACATCCTCTTGTGTTATCTTACCCTTTGTTACGATTGGTTGTTTTTTAGTTGGTTCATCGTTTTCTACCAACTTATTTAATATTTTTTTACCAACATTAATTAACTTGTCAGCATTGTTTTCTTCATTTTTAACAATCACAGGTTCTGGTTCAACCACTTCTTCAACAATCACAGGTTCTGGTTCAACAACTTCTTCAACAATCACAGGTTCTGGTTCAACCACTTCTTCAACAATCACAGGTTCTGGTTCAACAACTTCAATGGCTTCATTAACCATCTCAACTGTAACACTATCTGGCTCTTTAAGTGGTTTCTGAATTACACGTTCTTTCCGTTTAAACTTACTTTTAAGTTTACTAAACCATTGTTTCTTTGGTTTTGGTTTATTAGTTAATATACCAGATTCAATCTCAACAATTCTATTAGCAACAATTAGTAGACTGACAGCCATTGGGTCGAATACCAACATTATGATAATTATCAATAAATTAACAACCCTATCCATTTCCCACCCAGTGAGTTCGGATAAATACTTAAGTGGGCCTAATTCAGCGGTAACCTCACTATTAGACATAGTATCAAGTATCTTGCGTTGATATGTAATTGATGAATCGGATAGTACGGAATTTCGACTAATCAATTCACCAATTTCAGAGTTTAATTCAGCTATATCTTCATTAACACCATCTAGTTGTCGTTCTAATGTTTTTCGAGTAGAGCTAGATGTTGTTGTAATAATATTACCTTCGTCATCTTTATATTGTATTACATTATTAGATAAACCCTTTGATAGTTGGTTAGCACTTTCCGTTAAAGATGTTACCCGACCATTTTTATAATTAATAAGTTCTTTATTTGTTTCCTTTCTACTATCAAACGCCGCTTTTTTCTCCTCATACACACCTATCTCACCGTTCTCAATAGTTAAAGAATTTGCAGTTTTTTGATAGCCGTTGGATAAGAACCCGTAGATACCTATCGATGTTAGTGATATTAACACAAGGACACCTATAGTTAGGTAAGTCTTAAGTAGGAATGATAATCTATCCCAATACCTTTGTAACGCACTGGCAGCAACTAGTTTGGCGAATTCTAACCCACCAACCATGACCAATACTACAGTTCCAGCACCAGCAAACAATTGTCCCAACCCAAATACCGATACGAAAGCTGCGCACGATGCCAAAACAAGTGCCGCAACCAATACTAAATAGTTAAATTTCATGTTTATATTTTTATATAAATATCTTAATATTAAGAATTCATGAGTTGGTGTAGGGTTTTTGCGTGATGTCTTAGCTTCAATATCGCTCGTTCTTTGATTTGTCTAACCCTTTCTTTAGTTAAACCATACTTACTACCTATCACCTCTAGGGTCATAGGTTCATACTCACTATTAATACCAAAATACAACTTAAGTATGTCAGCTTCCCTTGGTTCAAGCTTAGATAATATAGTGTTTAACTCTTGCTTAACCATTATATCATCCTCGTTATCAAAAACAGTTCTATTTTCGTCAGCACACAGAAGGTCACCAAACTCAGTTGGGTTATTATCGTCATCATTTACGGTTGCGTTAAGGTATAGTCTGTATTGTGACGTTTCAAAATCATAAAAATCGCCATACTCAGATAGTGCCTCACCAAATACTGGTTCTCGTTCATTCTCATGCTCAAATCGTTCAATTTGAGTCTTCAATGAACTTATTTTATTAACTATGTTCGTTGGTAGTCTTACGATACGTGAATTATCATTTAATGATTGTAGTATCGATTGCTTTATCCACCACACGGCATAGGATATAAACCTGTAACCTCTTGTTGGTTCAAATTTAGTGGCGGCTTTTATCATACCATAATTACCCTCACTTATTAGGTCACTTAACGGTAACCCGTTCCCCTGATAGTCTTTGGCTATTCTTATTACAAACTTAAGGTTCGCTTCCATTAACCGATTTAGTGCGGCCTCATCACCCGCCTTTACCTTTGTGGTTAATTCAAGCTCCTCATCCTTTGTTATTAAAGTGTATTTTCTTATATCTTTAAAATATGACGATACAGCCGTCTCATTATCGTATTGCATTCTTTTATTCATAGTCTTACAACTCGTTAAATCAAATGTAGTTTATTGTTGATACATTCTCTGATTTTGTTATTGTTATTATTTTATTCGACCAATCCCTAGCCAAGTCATCATGTGTTATTACAAACACTTTATCATACATGTCTTTAATCTTATCGAATAGTGGTTTCATGTTTGGTATATTCTCATTAGCAACTTTGTCTAATACCTCATCAAACGCTATGAAGTTTGGCATAGGTAGTGTTGAAACAACACCAAGAACACATCTCAACGCAACACCACTAACAGTTCTTTCAAACCCACTGGTTGATTTCAATAACCCTTCAACACCGTCTTTTAATATAATCAAGTGAACATCGTTCTTCTCATCCATTCTAACTTCAATGTCAAAGTCGCAAACACCTTCAAGTAGTCTTTCAAGTTCTGAATTTACTATTGGTAGTACCGACCTTAAAACAATTTTAGATACACCCTTTTTACCAACCATATCAATATACAACTTATATAGTTTTTCAACCTTAAACTCTTTTTCAATATGTTTAACTAATATCGTATTCTGCTCTAATCTATTAGTTAGCGTTGTAATTTCATTTTTAATACTTTCAACCTTCCTAACCAACTCTTCATGTTCGTGGGTCTTAACTTGAATCTTTGACTTAACAAAACTGATATTAGCTTCAACCTTTTTATTGAAGTCGATAGCCTTTACATTAGCCTCATATTCCCTTTTTAGATTGTTAAGTTCTTTTAACTTATTTCTAAGTTCATCTAATTTAACACTAATTCTATCACGTTCCAGTTCTAATCGTTGTTTCTTATTCAGACCCTCTTTTAGGTCTTTCATTGAATCAATTTCAATTTTTAACTCCGACATCTCACCTTCTAGACCTATTATGATACCCTCAATTTTCTCAATCTCGGATTCCAATTCATTAATATTTTCAGTATTATCAATACCATCCAAAGGTCTTTTACATGTACCACAGATTTCAGAGTTCTGTAAAGCCAAAATATTCTTTTGGTGAGTTATAATATCATTCTTGTTAATACCTATTTTGGTTATAACACCATTTAACTCATCATTAAGTCGTTTCTCTTTATATTCGTCATAGAACACGTCACCAATCTCATTTATCGAATTGGTTATCTCTTTTAGATTGTCTTTATACTTAATACCCAATTTAGTTACGTCAGCAATATCAGCATTAACCTTATCTGGGTTAATCATTAGTAACTTTTCATCAATCTTCTCTTTACTACCAAACAAATCACCCCTTTGTTGGTCCAAATCATTAAGTTCAGACTTTACAGAAGTTTTCTTTTCATCAGCTTGTACCAATAAATCCTTAGTGACTGATAACATATCAGTGTCAGATGTTACTTGGTTATTTAAATCTACAATGTTATAGACATTGGATTTCATTGACTTTTGAAACTCGTTATACATTTTTCGAGCAATGGATTCCTTTATCTCCATTATCTCCAAACCAATAAACTTTGTAAAAATCTTACCGTTCTCAGTTACGGAGAAATCAATTAATGAATCTAAATTCTTACCAGTTGCCAATGTAACTAAATCAAAATCATCAACACCACCAACAGTTTCTCGTATCTTTTTTGTTGTTTGAACAGCATCCTCTTCATTCATCTTCTCCTCCTCACCATCAGGTAGGATTCGATAATAATTAACAACATTCTTAACTAACCAACCACCAAACTTCTTCTGTTTCCTTGTTAGAAGTCTCTCAACGATAAACTCTTCCTCACTCTCAATCTTCATTAAACCCCTTACCGCAAGACTGTCCTTATCACGATACCTGTTAAATATCTGCTCATTTTTATTCGTTTTACTGGTAGTACCAAATAATAAAAATTTAAACGCATCAATAATTAAGGTACTTTTACCACCTTGGTTCGGTGGGTCTGAAGTTACTGTGGTTAGACCATTGAACTTATTAATCGGAAAGTAATTGCTGTCACCGAATGATAGGAAATTATCAACCATCACCCATTCAAATTCCCACCTTTTATTGTTACCAAGAATAATGTCAGAATCCAATTCGGAATTAACTTTATCATCCAGTTGCATCAAGTGGTCAAAATTAACATCCTTCTCCCCCCTATCAAGCCATTCCTTGAAAAGTTGTCTTTGGTAGTTTACATCACCAATATTATCTATACTAACACCGTCAAGTTTAACAAGGTTACCCTTATTATCCATTTTAACGGGCCTGTAAACGACTTTTACCTTATCTTTGTCAATACCGTACTTCTTAGCAAATTTATTGCGTATACTGTTTCTATTCGACCTTGAATAGTTTTCTGGTCTATCATTCCAATAAACCTTTACCCTACCATATGGTGATAATTTTTTAATCATATCTTAATCTAATAAATTTGAACCCATTCTACCCTTCAAACGCTCACCGTAAATGTCACCTTTATTTACATCGGACTTATTTTTCTCCAATTCAACTATCTTTTCCTCCAATTCAATAACCTTTTTCTCAAATTCAACTATACTACCCTCCAAAGACCCGACCGTTTCGTTATGTTCTGACAATTCGACACTTTGTTTATTATTTAATTCATTTATTTCACTTAATAACTTGTTTGTTTCAGAATCATCAGACACTTTAACGATTTTTTCAACTGGAACCTCCTTAATCACTTCTTTGATAACCTCTTTTACGACTGGAACTTCCTTAATCACCTCCTTTATGACTTCCTTTTCAACAACTTTAGCATTTGACTTACCACCACTTGGGTCATACCCGTATTTTTCAATGGTAAACCCACTTTTAACCAAATTTAGTATTAGGTTATTCACATCTGTAATGTCATTAGCCATACAATATTGCCAAATCTCATCTTTTAGGTCTTTTGGTAGTTCCATTAAGAATTCCTTAACACCTCTTTGTTGTTATCAATATCATCCATAGAGTTAACCTCAAATAGATAATATTCGTATGGGTTCTCAATATCAAAACCCTCGTATGTTCGACTTTCGACATCCCATAATAGAAAACCATGATTATCCACAGACTCACCAAAGTCTTGTTGTATCAATGAACCAGTATAAACTACTGGTATATCGAAATTAAGTTGTTGTCGTTTGTGGATGTCTCCAAGTAGGACAAAATCACAACCCGAAAAGAAATCGACTCTAGTACCTGTATCAAACGTATAACCTAAATCAGTTTTCGCACCCAAAATCGGTGCGTGAAATAACCCAATGTAAGTTTTATCATCACCATACTCAGCCCTTGCCGATTCAATATCTGGACGCTCATTATGTTCAAAGATTGAGTAGTTACACCATACAATATTATCATCCAAATAACATTTACGTTCTTTATGGTAACTGATTTTATCACTATCCAATAAATCGATTACTGGTGTGATACTATCCAATCTATCAATATTATTCTCTAGTAGGTCATGATTCCCAGCAACAATTACTAATGGGGCTATGCTCGATAACCTTTTGAAGAACTTTGATGTTACTAATAATGATTCGTTTGATATTGTTATCTTCTGGTGTAATATGTCACCAACAATAACTATTCTAACCTCATCATAATCAAAGTCTTTTGTGAGTTCTTCACACTTAACATATAGATTGTTAAAAACCTCCTCATACTCACCATGAAAACGATAAGTCCTTATGTGTATGTCCGCTAAATGTATTACGAATCGCACTTTTTTAATCATAACATTGTCTTGTATTTATACATCTCAAGTAATTTTTTGGCTTCTGTTTTTAGGTACATGATTGGTATCTTTCTCATCGTCTCCTTCTCCTTTTCCCAATAACCAATCCAAATGTGTCTACACTTTCTACCAGTTTCAAGTTCATACATATAAGCGTATGTGCTTAACTGTAATGTATATACCGACCACTGACAATTCTGTAGATGGTCAAATGGCTTCAATAATGTCTCAAAACCATATGGATTCCAGAAATTAAAAGCCTTATTTGTCTTCCAATCTCCGATATCGAAGAACGTATCGTCAATATCAATAACCAAATCGGCAGTACCAGCTAAGTTATATTCCTCAGCAAACATGATACGTTCTGGATACATCATTATACCTTCATCGACCTCTAAACTCTCATATCCAGCGATTACTTTTTTCTGAAGTTCGTCCTCTGGGTACCATAACTGATGTTTTAACAGATAGGTCTCAATAGTTTCATGAACATGAGTACCATATTCGTTTGCCGTATCATTAAGTTCTTGCCAACAATCCAATATCTGGTCAACATCCATTCCGACATACTTAGGATTCTTAACGTCATCCTTCTGTCTAAATATTGCCTCAGCAACACCTTGTGTATCGAAATGTGGTTCAACCATCTGTAACACAGTTGTAACAGATTTATAATTTGCACCAGTATCACGATGTATATAAACATGTTCTATTGGTTCCAAATCGACTTTAGGTCTATCGTCTATTTTAATATTCATATTCATATGACAAATATATAATAACTTAATCAATGTTACAACTATTTATAGTTAAGTGATTGGTTTTGATAGATTAGGATATTATACTGAGTATTATCGGAACTTAACACCTAGAGAATTCGGCGTAGAAAATGATGGTGATAAAATTGTAATATCAAACATTAAAAATCGTAAAAATATAAACGAAATGGAGTTACCTAAATTTAGTATGGTTCAACCAATTGAGGTTTCTGATGATGATAAACAGAAATTAAAAGGTGTGTCAATTAGTGAAATAGATTTCGAACCATTAAATTCAACATCACCAATTAATTTTAAAGTTTCAGTTGCTGGTTTTCCCGATATTACCAATGGTATTGCGTTTGACGCACAGGAAACTAAAAATGAATTACTTCAACCACATATATCGTTACATGATGAGTTGAAGGGTCTTGGTTTAGGTTATAAACTATATAAACGTTTTATTGAGCTTTATGGACATCTTTATAGTAGCCCAAGTAGACGTCAAAACCGTGTTGAGGTACCTAAGATATGGGCAAAGTTAAAAAATGAGCCAGATATTGAATGTGTATCTAACGGGTTAGGTGATTTATGTACATCAAAAAAGTATACGTCTGATAAAGATAAGGCAGAATTATTAGCTAAGATGGGTATCGTTGATGAGGGTCTTAAACGAATTAAAAGTAACCTTAACGAATCCCTCAATAGATTCTACTCTCACTAGGTGTGTAGCTACCCTCAATTAACTTCTTAATACCTCTAGAACCTAACCTCTGATATATGGTGCTTGGGTCATGTCCATCTGGTGGTACATTCATTTTAATTCTACCATAAAACTTACCAGAGTTTAATTTCTTGTAGATGTTTATGGCATCCTCAACAGCGTCTGAGTCTAATAATATAACAATATAACCTTTGGCTTTTTGTAGTTCAAGGAATAGTTTGTCAGAAACATATTTACCTAGTAAAGGTATTGAGTTTGGTATAACAATGTGGTCAAATACACCCTCCACCAAATAAATAGTACTGTCAAAGTTGATTTTACCATGATTGAATATTATGGTTTGCTTGTCAACATCAGGGTTAAGGTACTTTGGTTTTACTTTGTAATCAAAGGCCCTAGTAACAAAATAATTTAAACCACCAACCTCGTCAGTAGATGGTATTATAATTCTGTCATGATACTTACCGATACTACTATAACCAATATCGTATTTTTTTATTAATTCATCAGTTACACCACGCTTTTTAAGATAATACATCACCCTATCGTATAGATAATCATTAGATGTGCATTTTGATAGTCTCTTATAACCTTCTGGTCGTTTTAAATCCTCAGTTACTGTTTTAGTTTGCGTGTATGTTGTGTCGAAGTCTAAAGATGGTAGTAATAGTCGATAATCTTCTAAATCTTTTTTACTACCATAGGTTTTAATTAACTTGAATATGTTACCGCGTGTATTGTTATACCCAGAACAGGCCCAACACCGATACACGTTCTTTTTATAGTTTATTTCTAGATTACCCTTACCATCACCTTGCGGCATGTTTTTCTCTTCAGAACATTCGGGACAGTCAAAAGCTATTTGGGCCGCACCATGATTGTGCTTACGTGAGTTGCCCAATACAGACTCTAATATTTGTGTAATAGAATAAACCATTGCACAAATATACAAAAAAAATTACATTAATGCATCAATCTTACTAGATAATTGTTTTTTATCCACTAAACCGACTTGGGTATCTTTAATCTCACCACCTTGAAATACTAGTGTTGTTGGTATACTTCTAACCCCATACTTCATTGGTGTTAGTCCGTTACTTTCAACATTCATTTTACCAATTACAGCACGACCTTCATAATCGTTAGCTAATTCATCAATAATTGGACCTAGTACTTTACATGGTCCACACCATGAGGCGAAAAAATCTACCACTACTGGTTTATCGCTGTTTAATACCAGCTCTTCAAAATTACTATCTGTTATCTCTAATGCCATTTTATTTATATTTTCCATTTACCAGTTTTATTCATGTAGCCAAGTACACAACAGTACGAATCAGCCATAAGTTATATTAATTTAAATATAATCTATCCACAGTTAAAAATCAAGGTTTAAACCCCCATTTAAATTTTTTCTCCAAAAATACAGGTATTAGCATCACTTTTCGTCATTTATGTATATTTACTAATAAAATATAGTTATGAGCAATAAAATCGTAAGAACCATTAGTGAAAATCCAATATGTGGAATATATCAAGTAACCAATAAGGTTAATGATAAAATTTATGTTGGTCAATCCATTGACATCGAAAGACGTTGGAATCAACACCGATATGGAAAGGGTAGTTTGATACTAAGAAACGCAATTAAAAAATATAGTATAGACAATTTTGAATTTTCCATTTTAGAGGAAGTTGAATTTATTAACAAATCAGAAACAACGGAATTGCTGACTGAATTAGAACAAAAATGGTTTGATTTAAAAGAACCACATAAAAATGGTTATAATATTAATAAAACATCAAAACCAAATTTAACACCTAGTCGAGATAAGCATTTTGGTGATAAAATCAGTAGGATTAAAATTGAAAATAATCATTGTGGTAAACCAATAAATCAATACGATTTAAATGGTGATTTTATTAAAAAGTGGAAATCAGCTGCGCAGGTTGAAAGGGTTTTAGGTTATCACGCTGAGAATATATCAGCATGTTGTTTAAAAAAACAACATTCATCCAATAACTTTATTTGGAGATTTGAAAATGATGTGTTAAGTGAGGATGATATTAATAAAGCTAACAACTCAAAACGAATGTCAAAAGTTAGACAGTACAACTTAAAGGGTGAATTACTTAATATCTTTGAAAATGTAAAAGATGCATCGGAAAAAACTGGGTTTTCTGCGTCTGGAATTAGAGCGGGTTGTAATGGTTATAGAAAAACTACTTTTAATTATATATGGAAATTTAAAAATGAGGAATTAAATTTGCTAGACCATATTACTAAAAAAGATTATCCAATTAAACAAACATCATTAGACGGTGAACTTATAAATATATGGGATAATTCACAACAGATAATATCAAATTTAAAATTACAAAGATGGGCCACTAAAGGTATATATAAATGTTGTGAAAATAAAAAAGAAAAGTATCTAAATTATAAGTGGGAATGGGGTTTATGATAAACTCCATTTACCAATTTTATTCATGTACCCCCTCACTGAAGCAAAGGCGTCAGCCATATC
>Ga0208299_1000672_pt1 | contig 30161 bp, 18 predicted proteins | sample 15_taG_FD_184089 | JGI IMG/M metagenome (GOLD analysis project Ga0208299, IMG submission 184089) | Marine viral communities from the Subarctic Pacific Ocean - 15_ETSP_OMZ_AT15312 metaG (SPAdes) (version 2) | ecosystem: Environmental > Aquatic > Marine > Oceanic | place: Pacific Ocean | collected...
AAATCGACTGATGAGGGTTGTTGGAGATAAATATGGAGCAGCAAATGTTAAATATGAATCATCAATAATGATTAATCAGCCACAAGATAGTCACTATGCAGAATCAGGATCATGGGGTTCTTCTTTTAGTTCTGTTATTAAAACTATAATATTAACAGATACTTATGGAAAAACAGTTACTTTTTCTGGACAGCCTTCCAATTCTGGCCCCACAACTACCAGTGAAACTGAATATGGCTTTGGTACGACTGGCTCGATGAGTGTTGATCAAGTAGCAAATCAAATTTATGATTCGTTAGTTTTGGCTAAAAACAACAAAGATTTGAATATTACTGCGACAAGATCTACTACAGCAACTGCAACAATAAAAGTTATTTCTGCAGATCCTAATGTTTTTGATATGTATGGGGGGGCGGATCCCACAGAGTTTACATTAGTTTCTACCGATGGCACAACAAGAACTTACCAATTTGCCAACATTAGTGGCCTCTCCTCCGGCGACGTGGTTTCCGGTACAATAATTCGCATAAGGCTACAAGGTACCAGCACTCAAGGAGAAATTGCCGCGGAAATCGTTAGTGCCATTGAAAGTACCAATGGTCATGGCACTGATAAAAATACCAAGTTAGCCTGTGTTTTAAGCACTGTTAGCCAGACGAACGATACGATTACAATATCTCAGGTCGCATATGGTTCGGATGGAAATACTACAATTCCTGCCGTAACAGGTGGAAATACTGGTGAGTTGACAATAAATGGCGGGATTACTGAGACTTCATTTTCTGGCGGAACTCGCTCGACAGGGGTGATTTATTTATCACAAGATAAAAATGGCCCGGCCGGCGCAACAGAAATTCTCGGTAGTGCTTTTATACTCTCTGGCTCGACGCCCAGCAGTATCGGTGACGCCCATATGGCCTGGCCTGCTGCTATTGTTGATCGTAGGTGGCTTACCGGACGCTTCCATGGGCCGGAAAAACTAAGTCTTTCTACTTTTCAAGGTGATGATTATTTTGGAGGACAGTGGGGTGCGGCCGCGTCTGCCTCATATCACAAAAGTTATCGTAATGGAATGGACATATACAAAATTAAAGATGCCGCGACTGTATTCACAAATCCCACAAACACTTATGTAACAAAAAATTATGATAATGCCTGGGTGCGTCACGAAATTCCAAGAAGTGATTATCAATATTCTTGGATCAGATCGTCTATAAACTATAAACAGTATGATACTACAAAAACTGAAAATTTAAAATTCTTAGGACACCAGCCGGCTAGTGGTAAAATATCCACAAGCGGCTCTAGCGGGTGGAACGATCAAGATGCATTTGTTTTCTTAACGTCCAGTGATTCAGGTATGGTTTATGAAATCGCAGAAAATAATATGGCATTTTACTTTTCTTCGGACGCTGAGCACCAGTTCACCCTGACGGGCGAGGATCTTAGCATATACAGGATGCTACATCACACATTTACTAATTTAAATTTTATTATTACTGAGACGTTTATTACTGCTTCTGGCCTTAATACGGATCTAGATCGAATTAATAATACTCTCGGCCACACACACCTCCCCACCCCGGGTTCGTCGCCCGTCTACACAAGAGATCGTATTCTCGATGTGCAGGGTCGACCCTGGGCGTCTATTTCACCCTTTGCCCTTCCTCTTTCGCCTTCTTATTTTAATAGTTTTAGGAGCGCCAGAGACACCAACTTTCCATATGGTCGAGTGACTCCGATCTACTCCGCGAACATCTCGCACAATACTGTGCCCAGACCGACACACAGTGGTATACTTTTTAATGGCCTGATGTTAGAGCGTAATGGACCGTATGGATATCCAATATTTAAACAAATCAGAGCAGGAGACGGTCCAATAGGCAGATATTTAAGGAAATCTAATACAATATCAATTGTTCACGCCGACAAAACTCATCCTCCAAAATATGCTTGGCCGTACAATATTAATCCAAAACTCACGGCCGAGGCGCCCGCGGGCGTCGATATCCCCCCAGCGCCCCTGTATACGGTTACCAGTGAAATAATACGTCACTATGTTGAGCCGCCGCTAACAGGGAAATATAAACCATTTAAACAGCGACTTATAGATTCAGCCAACAAGTTGGTAGATTTTACTTATACTCACGGAAATAATTTGTGTTCTTTTGCTAGAAAGCCTCTTGTTACAAGCCTTTTAGGAAAAGAAATTAATACTAAGCAGCTTTATGATGACTTATTAACGCTGTACATAGGAAATATTGGACTTATTCCGGATGAGCTAAATCCACTCGGCCCAGATGGACCGAACAGCGCTGGCCACTCAATGCCCAAGCTTGAGTATAATGAAACTGTATTTCCAAAAGAAAAATATACGTTCTTGAATATGATTAGAGAAAGAACACAATATGATGTTACTTTTTGGAAAAATACTCGAATATCGTTATATGAATCTTTTAAAACAATACCGGACTATTCTGTTTTATATGAAAGCGCTACGCAGGTATACATACATAAAATTAGAAAGTCCGGAAGAACTACGTATACTTTTTCAGGCTCTGCCGCATATGATTCTGAAACAGGTATTGATACAGCATATGAAATATTCCATACAACAAATTCACTAGGAGCGGTTGTAACATTACATTCCGGCAGTGCAGATAAGGGCTTTGTTCCTGCTTGTAATGGAAGTATCTGGCCCCTGGACGCCCGGGCTCAGTTTGATAATGGGACCAAGGGATATGCCTTGGTTGAAACAAACATCAAAGCTTCGACGGTAAATATTTTATCATCATCTGTAGACACCACAGCCCTTCCAATAGCACATAGAATAACTGGCGGTCTTTCTGGCTTAGATGGCGCCGGCGAACTACAAAATGATTATTGTATTTTTCACAATGGTGATTTGTTACAAAGCGGCTCTGTTATAATGACAGATCGTACAGCTGGTACAGATTTGCAAACTGCTGGCCTCCGCGCGGCTTGTTTGTATAACAGAAGAGTTCCGGAGAAACTGAGCGATGGTACTGTAATTTATGGTGGAGATACTCTATGGGAAGCCGGAGCCCAGGCCAATATGAAATTTCCCATAGAATGGGATACGCGCGAAATGGGCGCAACTGACGCTGAAAAAGGAAGCAATCATATAAATGTTGTTGGGCCTTTCTATGAATCATACCAAGATTGGGCAGCAGATTTAAGATATATTGGCAAGGGATATTCTATTGTTCCCGAATTTAGAATATCTGAACATATGGAACATTATCTTTCAAAGGGTACTTTTTTTGGGGTAGGAGATGATTCTCATCCACCCAGTTTCTTATCTTTGACTGGCGCTAATATTCCAGATTCATCATATAGAAATCCGGATTTCTTAAAAGAAGATTTTTATGATGTTTATTCAACATCAGATTTCTTAAAATATTTCGAGATGCTACGAGATGATCATTCTTCGACACACTGGCCCAGAAAAATAAAACTTCGCCTCAAAACTTTAAAGAAGTTTCTTCCATATGAAGGATTTTATCCAGCAACTCGATGCTTGCAGCTGGCTACTTTGTTTTCTCAATCATATGGAGATAATATAAGTCTAAAGGGGACACAACCGAATCTTCGTACGGTTACAACACCATTATTCGCTCCGGGTATTTTATTTAACACGATTAAATCTGGCCTCGCCGTTGATTATCCAGTTATTTCAAGTCGCGATATTTATCCCACTGGCTCTAAATCTAATTCTACTGAAGATTTTGGTACGCCTAGAATTTATTCAATTGGCGGAGCCGGCAGCGATCGAACCCATTTTTTGTTTGACAAAAGACTACCGTTTGAAACAATTTTAGCTCCGGAAGAAGAAATGTCTTTTGATATTAGAGACTGCGAGCCTCACGTTTCTGCTTCTATTAATAGCACTGGCTCTATTGGTGCAGCAAAAGACTCTAAATATACATTTGCAATGCACAATTTTTTGGCTTCTATTCCTAACTTTTTTCTAAAAGGCTCTGGACTAACTACTTTTTCCTCAAATCCGGATAATATTTGGAAATCTTTTTTCCCTGGAATAACCTATAGGATGCATGTTGTTTTACACAGAACAAATGAAAATAATATGGATGCTATTGACTTATTAAGCAATCCTTACAGTTGGGGAGCTTTTCGTAATTCTGATGGTTCTCAAATGCTTCTTGCGTCGGACGAGGCCAAAAGTAATGGCCCATTTGGCGGGTATAGTGCCGGCAGAGATCTTGTTCATAGTAAGAATCGTTCTTATGGTTCTGGCATTACATTATATGATAGGCCCGGCACCGGTCGACCCGCCGCAAAACAAAATGATTTTTTCGGCTCTTCTTTTGGCCCTCCAGTTGCTTTTTCTAGCTCTGTCGAATCTTCCTTATCTAATACCCACAGTTCCTCATATGCTCCATTTACACCGCCATACTATAACGGTATGGCCCGGGCCATAATTGATTTTACACTCCCTGATTCTATGGGTGCAGGCCTTCCGTCTAAAGTTTCTTTGGAAGAACTTTTATCGATGGTAACTGTTACATACCAGAGAGAAGTCGACACTTCAATACATCTTCATCATTACGGTGTAAATGCAATTGATATGGGCCCCGGGGCAATGAGTATACCGGCACAGTCGGGAATGCAGGTATCAGCTTCTCTCAATCTTTTTCAAAAAGTCAACAATTACAAAAAAGGTATATACGATGCTTTGGGGCAGCTAACGGGTTATGAACAGCCTGAAAATCCTAGTACCAGCTGGGTTATTCAGCCAAAATTTGAATGTCCGGTTTTAGACTTTTCTGGCGTTGATGTTACTTTACCTGTTTCTGGTTCCGGATCCGTTTCGCAAGGTATGTGGCATCAATTTGGTCAAGTACCTGAAGGTGGCAAAGGTTATTATATTTCTATTGTTTCACCAAGCATCGCCGAATCCAACTCCTATTATCAGTTGTATGGAAAATCTCTGCATAGTTTAAATGAACATATTGGTATGACTTTAGAACAGCCAATAAAGATGCAAGAAATGTCAGAAATACTTGCAGCCAATGCAATTTTAGCCAATGCCGGCGACGTCACAAATCAAGCTGGCTATGAAGAAGTTGCAGAGGAGATATCTAAATTAGGTAAAAATCCCACCACCACATTTGGCAATATAAAAGATGGTCTTGAAATATCCGAAGCAGTTGTTGCTATTCCGTTTAGGGTCACCACTCTGGACTCCGACGACAACGGCGAACCCGCCGGCCAGGTAAGATATTTTACATTTCCGAGAATATTTGTTGATTATGCTAATTCTATAACACCCAATAATTCTGTTGGAAATATGGATCTTTTGCAGGGAACTTCCCTAGAAAGTACTCCACCGGCCACAGAAGTTGTAGATTTGGTACAAAAAATGAAAAAATATGTGATACCGCCGCAGTTTAATTTTATAATGAATCCACACATAGAACCCATAGTAATGTATATTTTTGAATTTAAACATGTTCTTTCTAAGGGAGATTTATCTCGTATTTGGCAAAATTTACCACCAACAAGCTTAATGCACGTCGGCCCACTGGAGCAATCTACTGTAGAAATTTCTCATCCTATGATTTTAAATAACTTATTGGGCCCAGATCATACTGGAACATTTCACCCATCATCCAAACTTAAGGATATTAGATGGATGGTTTTCAAAGTAAAACAAAAATCACCAAAAAGTTATTTTTCCCTAACAGCGAATATGGAAGATGATGAGGAATATAATTTTAAATTTGCACAAAATTTCACTATGCCTCAAATAACACACGGAGTTCCCTCATATAGTTATAACTGGCCTTACGATTTCTTCACGATGATAGAAATGATTAAATTGGACGCCGGGTTTACCTTCCAGCCCGGGGCGATATCCAGCGAGGTCGATATTAGCCCGGATGTCAGCGCCGCCGAGCCGGAGGGCTCGGCCGTCACGGAGCCCGACGCCATGACGGTACCGGACACGGCCGAGCCCATCGACGACGGCGGCGTCGACGCCTTCGGACAAGACGATCCGCACAAAATGAAAGAAGAAGACAAAATATTCCTGGATGACAAAACAGAGGATAAAGAAAAGGAAGACTCGGGTCCGGCCGACGTGGAGCCCCCGATTTATGAGGATGATGATGGCGGCGGCCCGGTCCCCTAAAATATATTTTTTATAGGTTTAAAAAAATGACAACATTTTTCAACAAAAAAGAAGAAGTTATAGACTTAAAATTGACTAGACATGGAAGATATTTGCTTTCAATGGGTAAATTTAAACCCCACTCTTATGCTTTTTTTGATGAAGACATTATATATGACTCACAATATGGAGGCCAAGCGCCTCTTAAGGGCGCTCTGCCGGGCGAGATACAAAATGATATTAGTAAAAGAATAAAAACTTCTTCTCGTTTAAAGCCACAATATACAAAAACAGGAGTAGAAACAGAGATAAGAGAAATGAATAATCATGTAAGAAGTGGCTTGGTGGAATTAGGATACGGTGGATTTATACACCAACAAGAAACTTATTCACTTTATGAACAACAAATTTATGATTTGTTATCTCCTAAATTACAAACAAGTGTTGCAAAAACAATGACAAAAACTTTACCTTTGGGAAATTCAGCAATAGGCTTGCGACACCATCCGGCTTGGGATATTTCTTTTTACAAAGCGATGCTTGTTAGTTCGGAGGGACACTATACTGGTAGCTTGGGATACACGATTCCAATTCCTCAATTGGAGGCTACACATACAATTACTACACAATTTCAAAACAAAGGAGTTGGCTATTACGATTCAGATTTTGCGCCGAATCAAGAAGATACTATTCAAAGCAACCTTGTAGAAGGCCAGGCTTTGGATGAAGAGCCAAATCCAGAATTTGGAGATCTGGCAACATCGGTACGCCCCGATGGTACGTATATAACAAGCAAAGAAGAATATATATTTTTAGATGTTCTGGAAAAAAACACAGATTTTTCAAGAGAAAATTTTGAGATTGAGGTTTTTATTGTCGAAGATGACCTCGACGGCGCACAATTTCTTATACCTTTGTCTTTTTATGAGCCGGAAAACTTGCCTCTTGATGCGCCTGAAAATTTATTAAATCAAAGTTTTCCAGAAATTGATAATAGTTATGTAGAGTACTATTTTGATATTAATGTTGATAGGGGAATTGAAGAAAATATTTTGTGTGACATAAACCTTAAAGATAGAAAACAGGATTATTCTGTTGATTATCAATTAGAATATAGCTGTGAAGATCAGACTTCCGACAAGACCTATATTAAAGATCCTGTTGTACCTGATGATCCGGAGATTTGTTGATGTCTATACCTTTTGACAATGATCTCTTGGGATCAGTACTTCCTAATGTTTTTTTTAAAAGTATATTATTAGAATCTGGTGGAAATCCTATAGTCTTAAAGGATCCTCATATTAATTTGTTTTCTGCATCAGAAGAAATGGCTTATCTGGGCGGTCCGGCCCAGTTCGCGACCATCGCCGATGAATTCAAAGACCATCCCCAAGGCGCCGACGCAATCGCGAACGCCGTCGAAGAGTGGAAACAGATGATGAATTCAAAGAATTCTATGAAATCTTGGCAGCCCTCAGAAAGTGATTCAGAACAAGCGCTCACTGTGACTCTTAAATTAAGTATAAAAGACGTATATGATCCTAAAATTGGCAACGTTCAGTTCCTGCTGGATTCTTTTTTTCTTGAGCATGTATACCTTGTGGTGCTGCAATTTGCGGCCGGTACTATGTCTCAATATAAGAATGAATATTCGGAACAATTATCTTATATACAGTCGACCGCGGAAGGTATTGGTGCAAAAGCTGGATCGGACTACTTCCTCGGCGGGGCACCCGCGTGGTGGCCCACCATCGCCGCACGAATGAGCCTTAAAGAGGTTTTACAACAATCTAGTCCTCTTTTTGGCACTGATGTTTTTGCAGACGGCAATCCACAAAAATTACTTTCTTTCCTTCTTAAAAACTATCAGCACACGACCACCAACAACGATGGATCAATAACTATTGATATCCCTTTTAGTCTTACCATGAATCCCTTACCCGGGATCGATCCGGTAGGTTTATCATATCTCGTATTTACCGAATTGGATATTCAATCTATTAAAGAGGATATAATAAATATTGATTCTATTAATGATCAAGACTTGCCAAATTATGGCACCAATACTTTGGTTGGCAAATATAATTTTAAAGAAGTTATTTCTCTTGGGAAAGTTAACAAAAAAGATACAATATTTTTGCTACCAAATGGAAACCAGTGGGCGGGTGAAGTTCAAAAAATTACATTGTCACACGAGGGGCTGACGAAGGTCACAAATGCCTATGAAACAAAATACACTCAAGCTCCTATAAAGTTGACAAAAGTAAAAATTAAAGAAAATGTTATTAGTGACTTTAGAGTTCTTAGAGATCTTAAAAAATCATTTTTTGACTTTCAGTTATACCAAAATCATTTGTTTGGAGCAAGTGAAACTATAAAATTCGGCGGTCCGAATTCATATATTATGAACTCTCATGTACTTGATTCTGAAGGTGCGATATTCGGCGATTTATTGATTAGTAGCCGGCACTCTATCGAAGGTCAGCCAGAAGCAAATTCTTTATTTATTACAATTGATTTTGATAAAATGATGAAAAAATATTCGATATTTCCAAAGCTTTGGAAAACTACAACTGGTATAGCTAGTCTTCGAGCAAACACTATAATAAAAGATTTTAAGATATTGAGAAGACCCGTTAAATTAAACCCCCATGCTATAGGCCTGGGAGAAGATAAGTGGATACCGGCAGAACAGGATCCGAATCCACACGTCGCCGGCACCAGCAATCTCCAGTTCGGCGGCGACCCTTATGGAACTATTTTGAGAAGTATTGAGTCGCCACCTACAACTTTTTCACTGGACGTCGGCCCGGGCCAGGTCACCGCGGCCGCAGATCTTTCTTTTAAAACTATTGCTGGGTCTGGTCAAGTAATTAAAGGCTACGACGTCCCCGAGAACATTTTTGGGCTAGCTGGATATGATTCAAACATTCCTTCTTATGGTGGGCAACGCTATCAGTATGGAGTTAAATTCACAATACAACAAGATGGCGCCATTCACACGTTTGAAGGACTCCTATCAGAGCTAAAGGTCCGTTTAAAAAGTGTTGAAGGGCTTAAGTTTCTTATAGAAGCCGGCAATGTATACGCCACTCAAGGCGGCACCGGCCCAAAGAAAATAAATGTTTTAAACGGATCTACTGAATTATATAATTCAGATTTTCTTCTATATTCGCCACCGTGGCTCGACGGTACCGTCGCAGATCTTACTGTTGATATGGTAGGTGTTCTTGCGAAGTATATAGAAATATATGGAATATTTGCCTCTACGCCAACTTGGGCTTTTGATGGGGCCACCGGTAAATGGAACGTGACTTATCAAAGCTCTTCGCAATTAGTTGCACAGCAGCAAGCTCTCGGAGATTCGCTAGCTTTAATAAGTAATAATTCACCTTTTGCATTTCTAAATTTTTATGGTGCTTGCGAAGAAATGATACATATTTTAGAAAATACTCTTAAAGTTTCTAAGAAAAAAATACTCGGCAAGAGTACTAGCGTCGGGGACATGATGGATGATTTTGAAACCATGAATCCTACAAATAATTCTCACGAAAAAGGAAAAAAAGAAACAAAAATAGAACATTGGTTCCCGAATGTGTTCCGCTCGCCGTCCAATAATTCATCCGGATATGGCTATATTATTACTGATGATTATTATCAACCGGGCGTTCTTGATACCTTTCTTGATCAAGATTTTTCTGGAAGATTTCCGGTGGTGCCTGGTGGATTTTTTGATGATATCGCCAAAATGGAAACATTGAAATATTATGCTACTTTCATGAACGCCCCGGGGGCCGTTCCGCAAAATTTTGATCCTTGGCCCGAAGGATCTCCCCTTAAAGGGGTGTTTAACAGCTGGGGCAACGAACAAGTTCAATATTTTTCTCCTCAATACGCCGTTGTGGATGGAAAATATCATAATCTAAATGTATATAACTATGACTGGTGGGACGGCGGCGGGCATGCCAACCTCGAACCGAACTTCGCCGCAGTTAATTATCAAGATGTTTTTCATGATATCTTAACGAGAAAAAATAATTATTTTGATCAACACCCGGTCGACGTATTAAATCAAACCGCGACCGAAAAAGCATTTCTTAAAGATATGCGGCTTATGAGCAAAATATTATCTGCTAGATATTGTACAATGAGGGCCCTCGGGAACGCCGCGGAATTTGCGGATGAGTACGGCGACCCGTCATCCGATTTATTAAATGATAGTATGTTTGATCCAAACATAGCCATATATGATGTGGAAAAAAATGAAGGAGCTAAATATGAGACCCTGGAGGCCTATATGGAGGACGCGGACATCGGCAACACCCCGGCCAAGGACTGGGAAGAATATCGAAATATTTCACAAAATATTTTAAAAACTTTAATTTTAGCTGGAAATACTTCATTTCTTACTAGTTTTAATCTAGCTGATTATAAATTCTGGGATCCCAACACCTCGAACGGCACCACCGGCGGACCCAATAATATTTACACAAAATTCTTTAAAGATGGAACTGTTCAGTTTGACCCCAGGTTTCAAAGCTTTATGAATTCTCTCCCAAATCAATATAAGGGAATATTTCTAGCAGCAGAGACACACCAGTCCATGACAGGTGAAGACATCCAGACCTTGGGTGGGACGAATTTGCAGGATGCTCTTTGGTCGCAATTTACACTGCGTGCACACAGTACTTACAAGGGAATACTCAATCCAGAGAGCGCTGTTGATATGTATGGATCATACTTTAATTTTTATAATTTAGCGAGAGTTGAAAAGTTTGTTGGATTCGCGCAAAATCAAGTAAAGAATCCGATATGGCAAAAGTTAACATATCAAGATATGTGGTCGACCCTGGTCACCGGCGCAAACGTGGCTTACTTATGTCGTTTTGTTAGATATCAAGATTCAACAATATTAAAAATGAAAAGAAGTAAATTAGAAATGCCTATATATAATAAATATTTTATATTATATAGCAGCTAACGGGGCCGACGAGTCGACCTTTTAGGAGATAGAAATGTTTGGTGGTGGAAAAAAATACTCTTGGCTTGAGCCTAATGCAGCTACTGATATACCCATAGTGCATGACTTTGAATATGCGCCTCATCTGGCTTATTACGGTAGGCGCCGACGACTCTATCTCCAGAATGCCCAGTCGCCGTCGGATACGGCCGGCCACCCAGATTCTTGGGATGAGTGGGAGGATTATTCTTGGCAAGGCCTCGGCCTTCCTGCCATCAGAGACGCACTGAGAAGTGATATGATGAAGGTGAATCCTGAGCAAACACAGGCTTTATCAACAAAGTTTAGCACTTATGAACAGGTCAACTTTGCCGCGGATACAGGCTACGGGGGTTTTTTGGGCCCCCCTTTCGCTTATGTTGAAGTTGGCAGAACATCAGTCTGGGGCACACCCTCCTCGGGAGATCCATTACGGATAATAAATGGAAAAAGAGCCCATGGTACTATGGTCTGGCAAGATCCATATGTAAGCAACAACTTAAGTTATAATTTACAGCATAAATATCTTTTTACTCGCGGCCATCCCTTTTGGAGTGATCTTTCAATCATATATAATAACGCTCCGGATACTGGAGATATATTATATAGCTCGAACATCATCGGCTGGCCATGGTCTAACATATCCCCCTTGTCACTTGCACAGGGGGGAGTTATGAGTCTTCCTAATCGACAAGAACAAATACAAATTGTAGTTGATTTAGTACCCGAATTAGCACAAGGCAATGACATCCAGTTCGACGGCCCCGAGGATGCCGAGGTTTGGATGAATATCTGGAAAAAGCACGAAGATATGAGACATTATTTTGTTTCTCCGGAGCAATTTAATTTTATATATTATGGCGATGCTATGCCCACAATAGATCTCAACTCTAATGCAGACGCAATAGCATATGTACAGGCCGGCGGATCCGCCGTCATGTCAGGCGAGAGCCTTCAGAAGGGTGCCGATTATCAAGATTTTATGTCCTGGTCTTCAACATTAAAGAGATATTATCAGTATAAAACACAAACTTCAGCCACGATTTTCTTGGAGGACGACATTCCTGATTACCTTCAGCATATCGACACGAACATCGATCAGCTAATGAACTTATATCAGAAGACCGCCGCCGGCACCGTAATCCCGGGATCTATGAAGATAACTCCCGCTGAACAAGCTTATATGACTATGTTGCTATTGTTCGATGGTATGTATGTAGGAAGCCCAACTGATCCAGATGGCAACATGGCCGCGATGCTAAGTTTTTGGGATCAAAAGCCAATTATAAATACTACTGATAATTTTATCGATATTAGTTTAGAATTTATAGCTCCTTATTCACCGATAATGGCACAAGCGATAAGTGATTCACACTTATATGTGAAAACCGCTGAAATAAAAAATGTGTTTAATTTTGATAAAACAAAATATACTGATTTTACGAGCACGTCAGTTTATCTAGCTGTACCCCATTCAAATACTTTACCTAATTTTTATTCTTTTTTGTCGATGATAAATTTTTATCCTAATTCTGATACTCCCGCTTTTAGTAGTTGGGGAAATACCACACCTGGTAGTCATTATGATCAAATAACATTATTTGGCAGCATCCCTCATTGGAATATTCCTCTTGTTATGACAAATTATTTAGATCATGAATATTACTCTCAAGTGCCAGCCGGGCATTTCGAGTGGGAAAACAATGAGCATGCCACTCCGCTAACAGCCTATGATGTCGGAAGCTATGATTATTGGAACAAGTTTGTACTTGAATACGAAAATTTATCGCCCTCAAGTCAAGCGCAGCTGGTACAAAAAAATAGTAATATTTTTATACCATATAAAGAAACAAATTATTTAACAGATTTTAATGAAATGATTGAATATTTTCCATTTTATAATTCAATAGAGTTAGCATGTGATCGCAGCGTTAAGTTACCTAAATTATTACATAATACAAAAATGGATAATTGGATAATGAAATTAATTGCATATTCTGTGGAGCATGCCTTTGACGTTAGTCCTACCCAAGAACAAGCAGCAAGATTGGGCATGCTTACATTCACCAGGTATGAGGAAGAGTGGTCTGATGGGAATCCATTTTTCGAGGACTCCATCTCAGATCTTTCCAAAGATTATTTATCTTTAAGAACTATGGATTTCAAGCTTATGGTTGAATCTTGGATGAATGCAAAACCCGGTGATTTCTGGGATCCAGCAACGATACAACCATGGTTAACCGATTACGTTAATATAATAGGCAATAATATTGACGGCACCGACCAGTCTGATTCAGAATTTAATTTTACTAAAACTGTTTATTCTTTGTTGTTCTCTCACAAATTTTTAGGTACAGTTCTTGATAATTTTAGATCATATGAACAAATGATAAGAGGCGCGCCAAGCTATAGCGAGCTTATTATGTTTAGAATAGAAAAATTAGCGGTATTCACCCCCAACCCGGGCTGGGATGAACGTCACCCCATCCAGAATATATACATATGGAATACCGGTGAACAAGATATGATAAAATATTTAGACACGCAGGTTAAGTATGGGGAAAAATATAGCTATCGAGTATATGCATATTATTTTACGATTGGTAATAAATATAGTTATGATGGATCAGATCCTTTCTGTAAGCCATTTTATAGACACAACAACATCGCCGTCGGGAATGATTTTGAAAGTGATGATTGGGACTCGTGGAACAACCAGGCGAAGCCATACCAATTACTTAAATCTGTAGATATTATGAATTATCCAATATTAAAGGTTATAGAAGTTCCATATTATGGGTTTGAAGAGGCTAGCCAAGCAAATATTATAGTAATGGATAATCCTCCCGTCCCGCCAGATGTAACGTTCATTCCATATAGAAGTATTTCAAATAAAATTAATATAACAATTAAAACCAATTCTGGAGAATATTCAACAAAAAAATTGGTATCTTTGTTACCCGGGGATAATTTAATCTGGGAGAAGATAAGAGAATCGCAAAATGTACTTCCAGGAAATCCAATTACGTTTAAATCTGATAGTTTGCCGGCAGAATATGAAGTTTTCAGAATTGGGCCGGCTTTGGATACAGGAGAAACCAAGCCACCGTTGAGTTATGATGATTTTTTTGATAAAAGATTATTAACAGTGATTTCTGGAATGTCTGTGGTCTCTTTCGACGACAATATTGAACCAAATCGTATATATTACTATACGATTAGAGCTAAAGACAAGTTAGGAACCTACGGCCAGCCCGCGGCCATATCTAATCCATCTCCAGTGTTCAAGGTAGAGATGGTTCATGAGCCAGGAAAGAATATAGTATTTCCATATATAGTTATTTACGAATTTGAAGAGACATTAAGATTAACGTATAAAAAACCATTTAAATCTTTTAAAAGATATTTACATGTAAAGCCCGCATATGAGAATACTTTAGTAAATGATCAACTTTCCGGATATACAGAGGCCGGCTCATATGAGGCCGCCGCACCACAATATAAGGGAACGGCCAATTATTTAGAGCCAGTTTTAGGAGTTAAGGACGATAATTATTCTTTGTGGGCCAAACCGGAATACGTTGACGGCGAAGAGGTAGTCACAAGCCCCAGAAGGTTTAAAATTAGGCTGACATCAAAGCACACAGGAAAGAAAATTGATATTAATGTTGGCTTTGTGCACAAACATAACGAATAAAATTTAATAAATGTTTAATTTTACTTTAATATTCTAATTATATTTAGTAAAATTAGGTAAGAAAGGAGACAATTATGGGATTTTTAGATAATTCCGGCGATATTATACTAGATGCAGTTTTAACTGACACGGGAAGATTTCGCCTGGCCAAAGGAAATGGTAGTTTTAAGATTGCCAAATTTGCGTTTGGAGACGACGAAATAAATTATGGCTTATACGAAATAAATCATCTTAGCGGATCTGCATATTATGATTTAAAGATTCTGCAAACGCCAATATTAGAGGCATTTACTAATAATGGATCAATAATGAATTCAAAATTAGTTTCAATTCCTAAAACAAATCTTTTATTTATGCCAGTTATGAAATTGAATACAAATGTTCAGCCCGTTAATAGTACATATGGTATGTTTCTTGTCGCCGCTACAACAACCAGCGAAATAACGCTTACTGAAGATTCAGCAAGTGAGGCCACCTTTGGCCAAACGGCTAAAAATGGTATTTTAAGGGGTGTAACTCCTGGCGCCACAGCAGCCGGCGCCACCGCCGGCACCGCCATTGATCGTTATATACAAATTGACCAAGGCCTTGATACAGATAAAATTTCTCAAACGTTTTCTATCGATCCAGATTTGAGAGAAAACCAATATATTGTACAAATTGATAATAGGCTGGGGAGAATTGTTACGACCAATGGTACTGCTGCGCCGGTTAGTTTTATTGACGATGATAATATCGCAACATATTATTTTTCAAGTGCAACGGAATACGTTGGCTTGTTGGGCACCACCGCCGGCGGTGTCACCCTCAACGCGGCGACAGGAACATATACAAACGCAATTCTCCTAGGGCCTATGGGCACATATTTGAAATTCAAGGTTGCTGTTTCGGTCTCCCTCAACACAAGTAATTATTTATTTGATACGCTCGGCGCCGGCACCAGCATTACACTAAATTCAAAAACTTTTAAGTTCATCGACACCAATATTAAAGTCACGGGAGCTTCTACTGGATATTCTGTTAGCATACCAGTTAGGTTTGTCAAACAAATAGATTAATAATCTAATTTACGCAAGGAAAAAATAAATGGCCACTACATTTAAAACATTTTTAAACAACGATATGGTAACTTCAAGAACACTGCTTCATGAGGCGATTCCTTTGACGGGAGGTCTAGTATCAGGTACATATGCAGATACGAATATTAAAAACTTTTCCCATGGAGCGTTTCAAAGTACTTATGATTACCCTTATTTGAGTTCTTCTGCCAATCATATACTTGATGTAACAATGGGATATGTTACTGGCGCATTATCAGCGTCTACGAGTGTTCAAAACGATAAAAAAGTCAACATGTATTACCAGATGGCGCAAGTTTTAATGGGTTATGATATTGATGGACAAATTAGAAAGTTTGATGCTGATGGAGATTTGAGTGGTGGCGATAAGCATGATAGTGTATTTTTCTTAAATTTTTCGCGCCTTCTTACAAAGGATGAAATTCAAAAAGGAACATTTTCTATGACATTGTTGACCGGTGGGGCGTATCCGGCTCAGACCATCGGCGCGCATTGGCTTGAAATTAGAGATACAAATGCTGCAAATAACTATTTTGTTAATTCACCAGCTGGCGAATATGGTATTTTGAAAACTTATGATTCTGGCGCTAATGGGCATACAGATCAATCCGACGGGACTTCAGTGCTGAGCGCCGGCCCGGGCATGGGTCTTACGGCGTCTTGCGGCTTGATATTTTATCAAGCCGGTATTGTTGTGCTTACATCTTCGGTATTCCACCAGCTTGGTGGAGTTTATAACCCCGCGCACTCGTCGTCGGTGAACGTGCTGACAGGCTCAAGTATCTCCGGCGCTTGTGATAATGTTAGATCCAGAATACACAATATCTATTTCAACAACACCACAGAGCTAAATTCAACAATATATTTCTGCAGGGCAAATCATAATGAATTTAATTATAGTGGCAATCTTACTTATTTAAGCGCTAGCGAACTGGTGGTAAAGAATAAAGGTGAGGATACTCCAGTTGCGTATATCACAACTATTGGACTGTATAGTGCTGACAATGAATTATTGGCTGTTGCTAAATTATCAGAGCCAATACGAAAAGATCCTACCACAGAACTAACCTTTAGAGTACGTTTAGACTACTAATAGAAAAATAATGAATAATTATGCCGTATTACAAAATTTTAGAAAAGGATATCTTATATAATGAACTAAGGCTGTATCCAAAGTCTGAATTTTTTATGTATAGCGGAAATGTTTATTATAATAATAGGGCGGATATTACCGGTGCTCATACTGATACTATTACCCACATACCTTCTGGTTACATAAGTTTATATGAAGCTAATGTTGATCGCCCATCCGATCAATTAATTTATCCTTTTCGCACAAAAGATGGAAGCTTAACATCATTTAAGACAATTTCTACATCAAAGCTAAATACTGATTTTAGTTATGGAAATGTTGTTACTGCTAGTTATCCGCTTTCAGCCTCTATAACAATAAAATATTATGAATCGGGCTCGTATGATTTGCTTGTTGGGGCTGACGATCGGAAGTATAGAAAAGAAGTTGAAGCTTTAAGAAGTGCCATTAATTATAATTCACACTACAACCCTATATATGCTATCTCATCTTCGATTAGAGATTTGACAACAGATGAAATTAATATTATTGATATTCCTTCTATTTTTTATGGCTCTTCCATCCAGAGAGGAAGTGTTGATCTTAAATATTACGTAACCGGGACGATGATCGGCCGAGCCCAAGATCTTCACAAAGATGGTAATTTAATCCACACAGAACAACCTACTTCTCCTATATCTGGGAGCAGTGTCGGCTTTGTTCTGTACGATGAGGGGTTTGTTATTTTATACAATAGCTCCGATTCGATTGTGGTTAATACTAAAGAAATGCTCTTTAACGGGACTAGCGAATATTTACAAATATTTTGGGCAGACAATCTTATGAATTATTTGTACGACGGAGGCAGCGTTGGCATTGACTCTTCTGTATATGCTATATTTACAAAAATGCAATTGGGTGCTGATGCAAAGAACAATAAACAGGACCCGATGGCAAAGAATGCCAAGAAAGAGGATAAACCTAATTGGGCCGAGTCAGTTGGCTATAATTGGAAACAAAAATATGCTGTAAGCTCAGTCCCATCCACAATAAATTTTGATCCATATATAAATTCTTTTACTATTTCTGCTTGGATTAAAACATCGGATTCGGGAGTAAATCCCATACTTACACTAAGTGGATTTTCGGTTGATGATGAGGCTTATTATGTACAATATGGCTTAAGGGTGCAATCTAACAAATTAAGAGGAATATGTGGTGAAAATTCTTTGTTTTCTACCACTACAGTAACCGATGGCAATTGGCACCATGTAGCGTTGGTTAATTATACAGATCCTACTACTTATGAGAAAAAATTTGCTTTATATATTGATGGACAGAAAGAATCTGCCGTGGGGACTAGTGGCAACAAAAAAGTTGATATTGGCTTGGCACAATTACTTTTAGGCGCAGACCGAACTGGCGCCGAAACCGTGCTATATTATGCTGGTTCCATGAATAATTTAACCATTTGGGATACTGATCTTTCCAGCACACAGATGGAAGAATTGTATAATGACGGGTGCACAAAAAATTTGTATCATTGTACCTTTAAGGAAAATTTAATGTATTGGATTGCGATGGAGGCCTTTGAAACGAGGGCGGCGAACTCCAATACGGTCAAATATAGTGAGATTAAAACTGGTCCCGCTGCGATCGCGCACGGTGCGCACGACGAGATCGAGATAGTTACCATCTCGGACCCCGATACAGCCCCGTCGCTGGTTGACAATACAGCGGGTTGTCAACTATGGTCGATGACGCCTCACACTGAAAGATATACCGGCACCAGCACCGAACATACGGCCTCATGGGTTTATTTTGGATCCACGGGATCTTCGTCTGACAGGGTTGTTTCTTCGAGCTTTTCTTTAAAATTTAACGGGACAACGCGAACTCCCGTTATGACCATTTTTACTTATGCGCCAAAAGGAGAATTAAATAGTTCAAATAATTATACATTTTTGGAGTATCCTGGCGTTTTTTCTCATCTTGAAAAAATCACAGCTGACGTTAGAAGCTATTCTGAACCTCCAAATATACGCATAAAAAATATAGCTAGTAGCTCATATCATCTCTACAATGAACCATTTAAGAAAATAGTTTATATCAGTGAGGTTGGTATTTTTGATGAAGACAAAAATTTAATTGCTACGGCAAAGTTAGCCAATCCCATTAAAAAAGAAGAGAAAGACGAATTCATTTTTAAACTCAAGTTAGATTTATGATACCATCATATGGTGATTTTAGGTTTAGATATTAGTACCAGCATAACTGGTGTAACAGTTATTGACAATAACGAAAAAGTTGTTTTCAACGAAGCTTGGGATTTTCGAAATAAAAAATATTTTCCAACACTTTTTGAAAAAGGCTATGAAATTAAAGAATTATTTTATGAACTCAAGAAAGATTATAATATTACTTCGGTTTATATTGAACAATCGCTTCAGTCATTTCGATCTGGCTTTTCGTCGGCAAAGACTTTATCTACATTATCTCGCTTTAACGGAATTGTTTCATGGCTATGTTATGAAATATTTGAATTACAACCAGAATATATTGCTGCTACTTCCGCAAGAAAAAAATGTGGTATCAAGATCCCAAAAGGCGTCAAAGCAAAACTAGTTGTTATACAATATGTTCTTGACAACATACCTTCTGTTCTTATAGAATATACTAAGCACGGCAATCCAAAACCGCACTGTTTTGATAAAGCAGACAGTTGGGTGATTGCAAAAGCAGGGTATATATGTCAGAGGGAAAAAAGCTTAATATCTTAGTATCGATACTTGGATATTACAGACAAATTAAAGATGAATATCTCTTTTCCTGTCCCAAGTGCGATCACCATAAAAGAAAGTTATCTGTTAATATACAAAAGGATGTCTTTAAGTGCTGGGTTTGTGACTATTCTGGGCATTCTTTGCGAAGATTGGTACGTGCCTATGGAAATTTCAAACAACGCGCAGAATGGGCAAAACTTAGCAATACTATCGATATAGTATCTCTTGAAGAAAAATTATTTCCTCAAGAGATGCCGGAAGAAGAACAGAGAGTATTTTTACCAAAAGAGTTTGTTTCTCTGGTTAATAAAAATTTACCTTATAGCTCCCTATATCCTTTAAATTATCTAAAGTTTCGTGGTATAACTAAGCAAGACGTAAATCGTTGGAAAATAGGATATTGTTCAGAAGGAAAATACAAAGGAAGAATAATTATACCTTCGTTTGCATTATCTGGACATTGTAGTTATTTTGTGGCGAGAACGTTTGTAGATGATTGGAGAAAATATGTTAACCCTCCTAATAGTCGTGATATTATCTTCAATCATCTTTTTTTAAATTTTGACGAAGATCTCTCTATCGTAGAAGGGATCTTTGATGCTATTGTTGCTGGTCCGAATTCTGTGCCTATTTTGGGTTCGACTCTCCGTGAAAATTCGAAGTTGTTTCAAGAAATCATCAAAAATGACACTCCAATATATGTGGCTTTAGATCCAGATGCGGAGAAAAAAGCAATGCGCTTAATTAATAATCTTATAGATTACGGCGTACAAGTTTATAAAGTAAATATTGCTCCTTATTCTGATGTTGGAGAGATGTCAAAATTAGAATATATCCAGAGGAAACAAAAAGCAGAGATTATAAACAAAGATAACTATTTATTGAAGAAATTACAAATATTATGAAAATTTCGAAAATAAAATTAAAAAACATTGTCGATGAAGAGCTGAAAGGTACTTTAAGTGAAGCTTCTTGGTTGGATAATTTGGATCAAGCCGAGCCGGCTGCGATGCTCGGCCACCGCGTATCTAAATCCAAACCAGATAGATATCCTAATCTTGGCCACGCAGGACAAGCCATTAGGATGTTTTTTTTACAGTTGATAGCTTTAAAAAAATCTATAAGGTTTAAACTAAAAACACAAAAAGAACTTTTTCGACAAGAGCGCGTCGGAGCATCTTTGATGAAAACGATTGCAGTTGTTGATTCTATTTTTAAAAACAAAGAGTACAAAAGAAGACTTGCGAATAATATCCCGGACGATGAAATTATACAAGAATATTATAATCAAGCCTGGGATGATATAATTGAAGCCTTTCGGGGTATTGAAAAAGATTTAGAAGATTTATTTCAATCTGGAGATGGCGCCGTCGAAAATCTTTTTCCACAGGAAGTGGATAGACTTGAAGAATTGATTGATTTTATTTTACAAATTTCTAATGCTAGAATATCCTCGATGAGGGTTGGTTTTGATTTAGATCCTGCCGGCATTCGCGCCTTGGGTAATATCCCCGCGGGCATTGATTATGAAAAACCGGCCGTACAATGAGTTATTTTTTACATTTTTTAACGATACCATTAGCTATAATATACTCTCACGTATCTGAATGGCTGATTCATAAGTATATTCTTCATGGATTGGGCAAGAACAGAAAAAGTATTTGGTCATTTCATTGGCATGCGCATCATAAAAAATGCAGAAAATATAATAATTATGACGAAGACTATTTAGATGATTGGCTAGGCGCGCCGCTGAGAGAGAAAATTGGTTTATTTACTTTAGTTTTGGTTCATTTGCCACTACTTATGTACGTACCGCTCTTTTTTATTACCCTAACATTGTGTGCTATAAAATATTATAAAGTTCACAAATATGCACATTTAAACCCTTGTTGGGGAAAAACATTTTTAAGATGGCACTACGATCATCATATGGGAAAGGATCAAGATGCTAATTGGGGCGTAACAACAGATTGGGTCGATCGACTCCTTAAGACAAGGAAAAAATATTATGAGATTAACTAAAGAAAAATTAAAAGAACTTATTAAAGAAGAACTACAGCTGGCGCTAGAGTCCTCGCGAGAGGTCCCACTCGGCTTTTCGCCGGCCAGTCGTCTCCCCGGCGCCGCCAGTGAATTAACAGCTTATTCAAATTGGACGAAGAACCCGCAGTTTCGCCCGGGCACCTGGAATTCGAATAATGGTACTATTTTGGTGGTCGATATGCAGGGCGAGCCCCATGTATGGATTCCCAAACCAGATCCCAATGCTCCCCGCCGCGTTAGTTCTGAACAGGCCATGACATCTATACAAGCTGCGGGATTTGTAGAAGACGTAAACTTGCCAGTACCTTATTCAAATTTTTAATTTTTTCGGAGTCGCGATATGAAGATAACCAGAGAAAAACTAATACAACTCATTAAAGAAGAAATCGCTGGACAAGTTCCTGATGATAAATGGGATCCTTATCGCTATGAGCCCATGACACAAGATCAGATTTACACAGAACTTGAAGCCGCTTCGCGTATTTTAGAGGCGCTGCCGTTAGAAGATTTACCTGAAATTGTTACAATGGCGGCTGAGAATTTACGCAAGGCACTAGAGGTCGTGCCGGCAGAAGAAAAAGCCGAGCCTCCTCCAACTAAAAGAGACATTAATTCTTACTTAAGATAAAAAATATTTGATTTTTTTGAATCTTGTTCTTATAGTTGAAGTAAGTATTTTATGAGGTATAGATGCGCTTTGCACACCTAGCCGACACACACATACGCAACCTTAAGTATCACAAAGAATACAGGGTTGTTTTTGATCGGCTCTATAAGAAATTGGCGAAACAAAAGCCAGATTTCATAATTCATTGTGGGGATATAGCCCACACCAAAACACAAATTAGTCCTGAATTCGTTGATATGTGCTCGGGTTTTTTTCGTAACTTGGCAGATATTGCTCCAACATATATCATATTGGGCAATCATGACGGCAATCTTAGAAACTCTAGTCGACAAGATGCCCTTACGCCAATTGCGGAAGCACTTAATCATACGAATCTTCATCTTTTGAAGAATTCGGGAGAAGTGATTTTAAATAAAGATTTTACCATTAATGTCTTATCTGTATTTGATAGAGACAACTGGCAGGATTCAACAGATTTAAATCGCGTTAATATTGCTTTATATCATGGATCCATTTCAAACTGTCAAACAGACTTGGGATGGACAATGGAAAGGGGGGAAAATGATCTTAGCATCTTTAATAATTTTGACTATGGTTTTCTTGGAGATATACACAAAACCAATCAAGCCCTTGACAAAAAGGGAAAAATTCGTTATCCAGGTTCCACGGTACAACAGAACCACGGGGAAACTAACGATAAGGGATATTTGATTTGGGATATTGAAGACAAAGAAAATTTTGTTGTCGAGCACCATATTATAAAAAATCCAAAACCATTTGCTACGATAGTATTAACCCCCACCGGAAGAATTCCACGAAATACAAATGTCCAAAAAGGTGCACGTTTACGACTTGTTTCAGAAAACAACCTTCCTTTGGATATTATTAGAAAGGCAATAGATATATCTCGAAGCAGGTATAAGCCGGAATCGATTACGTACTTAAGCAGATCTGCTGGTGATTGGGGGAACATAGAAGAAATAACAGATAATATTAGGCAAAAAGATCTTAGAGATATAGTAGTCCAAGAAGAATTGATAGATGAATATCTTAAAGATTATCAAGTCGAGAGCGGCACATTAGAAAAGGTTTTTTCTTTAAACAGAAAATACAAAGCTATGGTGGAAGAAAGTGAAGAGGTTAATAGAAATATTAATTGGAAGCTCTCTTATTTGGAATGGGATAACCTTTTTAATTATGGTGAAAAAAATTCTATTAATTTTAAAAAGCTAAATGGTATAGTCGGTATTTTTGGAAAGAATTTTTCCGGAAAGTCTAGTATTATCGATAGCTTATTATATGCGTTATATAACACGACGTCCAAACACAATAGAAAAAATGTCAACATTATCAATCAAAACAAAAAAGACTGCAGAGCTTATGTAGAAATTGATATCGGCACCAAGACATATAAGATTGAAAGAACAAGTCAAAAGTATTTAAAAAGACTAAAAGGTAACGAAACAGTAGAATCAAGAACAGATGTTGATTTTAGGATTTACGACAATGCAACAAGCGAAGAAAAAGAACTCAACGGGTTGAGCAGAATAGACACAGACAAAAATATAAGAAAAATATTCGGTACAATAGACGATTTCCTCTTAACGTCAATGGCATCTCAGCTTGGATCTTTGTCATATATTAGTGAGGGCTCCACCAAACGAAAGGAAATTCTTGCTAAATTTCTTGATTTAGAAATATTTGAACGCAAGTTTAAATTATCGAAGGATGATGCTGTAGATATGAAGGGAGTTCTTCGTCGCTTTGAAGAGAGGGAGTTTGAAAAAGAAATAAAGAAAGCTCGTACTAATTTCGCAAGGAATGATACTCTTAAAATAAAGAAAGAGCGCGAATGTGAGGATTTAAAAGAAGAGAACGAAAAGCTGATTGATGTTTATAATGAAATAGACTTGAAGATTAAATCGATACCAACAGAGATAATTAATATTAGAAAAGTTAATAATACATTGAACACTTGTCAGGAAATGATGGAGAAATATAAATATAGTAATGAAGAAACAAAAAAAGAATTACACAAAAATAAAGAACTACACGGCAAGCTTAAAGAGTTTTTGGAAAGTTTTGATATCTCTTCATACGAAAAAGAACAGAGATTCATTGAGGAAATTAATAAAAGCCTGGAAGAGACGACAAAAGAAATAGAAAAACAAGAAGAAGATTTTCTAAGAAAGAAAAATAAAATTCATCTTTTAAAGGAGGTACCGTGTGGAAATAGTTTTCCAAACTGCAGGTTTATCAAAGATGCACACTTGGCAAAGCAGGAGATTTTTAATGTAAAGGGCTTGTTGTCTGAGGCTTTATCGATAAAAACAGAGAAGCTAGACAAGATAAAAGATAAGGATAAAAAAAGAATTGACGGATATATTGAAAAATATGAGAAAGTTCTTGAAAAAAAACTATTATTGCAAAATGAAATTAGCTCTTTAGAGCTGACAATCGAGAAAAACAAAACCAATACGCTTAGGATAAAAAATAAAATTAAAGAATTGGAAAGTAAAAAGCAAGAATATGACGACAATGAAGAGTCTATCGAAAACTTAGAAAGCCTTCTCACCCAGAAGGATGAGTTAGAAAAATCTATTATTGAGAAGGGCGAAACTTACGATCGTTGTCAAAAGGAGGTCATGGAGTTGTATAAAATCAATGGTTCTCTAGAACAACAGCTTAATAAGATTGAAGAAGAACAAGAAGAATATAAAAATATGCAGCAACAATATTCTGCTTATGATTTGTTTATGAGGTGTATGCACGCCAATGGCATATCTTATGATATTATTAAAAAGAGGCTGCCCGTAATCAACAACGAAGTATCTAAGATACTTACAAACATTGTTGAATTTGAAGTCTCGTTCGAGAATGATGAAAAGAGACTTAATATTTCAATTAAGCACCCGGGCTACGATCCTAGACCAATTGAAATGGGCTCCGGAGCAGAAAAAACAATTGCTGCAATGGCAATACGTTTGGCATTATTAAATGTCTCAACTTTGCCGAAGGGAGATATATTTATTTTAGATGAGCCGGGAACCTCACTGGATGAAGAAAATATGGAAGGCTTTGTGAGAATTTTAGATATGATTAAAACGCAATTTAAAACTGTCTTACTGGTATCCCATTTAGACTCTTTAAAAGATACTGTTGACACACAGATTATTATTGAGAAAAAATATAATTATGCCTATATAAATCATTAGTTTGTCAAAACTAATATAGTTATTATAAGGAGACAATTATTATGAAAGAGTTAATTGATGGAGTAGTCGGCAAGATAATGAGTCGAAAATTATTAGCGTGGGGTACTGCAACTGTTTTAGCGCTTCAAGGCGCGCTCAATAGCGCAGATTGGGTTGCTGTCACTTTAGTTTACATTGGATCGCAGGCGGCAGTAGATTTAGCAAAAGCTTGGAGACATGGCTAGTATATTTACAAAACTGTTTTGGAAAAAAGTGTGGGTATGGATCAAGCATTACTGGTACATACCTGCACTTTTAATCTATACGTTTGTACTGTGGGTTATTTTTCGTAAGAAGAACAATAATTTAGTCAAACTATTCGACATAACAAAAGAAAGTTATGAAAAACAAATTCAAGATTTAAATAAAGCCCACGAAGAAGAGATAGAAAAGCGAAATGAACTAATCGTTGCCTATCAGAATACTTTAAAATCTATTGAAGAAGAGCATAATATTAAATTAAATGACTTAGACAATAAGAAGAAAAAAGAGGTTGAAGAGCTTACGAAAAATTTTGAAAGCAACCCCAGCGAATTAGCTGAAGAAATGAAAAAGTTATTTGGAGTATAAAATGGGAAAATGTATATTGAGCTTATTTTTGTGCTGTAGTCTGGTTTTTATGCCTAGCATGGCCAAGGCTCAAGAAGCCGATGGACAGGTAGTATCTATCAGCAAGGGAGAGCCAGCGCCATTTGCTGGAATTCTTTTAGATCCAATAACTGCGGCGAAAATTAATACTGATAAAAGATATTCTCTTTTGGAAAGTGAATTAAAGCTAGACTATGAAACAAAAAAAATAATTGCTGATTATGAACTTAGTATAGGGCTTTTGCGAGTAGAACATACTTCTTACAAGGCCAGTTCTGAGTCAATTTTAGTCCACAAGAATGAAGAATTAAAACGCCTGCAAGAACTAGTCAAAGATGATCCGAATGATTATACACACTGGTGGCTGTTTGGTGGAATAGCTATTGGGATATTGACATCTATTGCAATTTTTTATGCATCTGTGGAGGTCTCGAATTAGTTGCCACTTCAAACGCTAGCAGAATATGGAAGTTTGCTTTTTCAAGTTCGAAATATAGTAGCTTCTGGTAGCATAAATGATATTTCAATATCCGGCTCTGCAGGAGCGAGCATTGTTCAACTTAAAGCAGAACAGGAATCCGCCCCATCTGATCCGGGCGCAGGTAATGGCGGTTATCTTTATACTAAAGCTGATGGAAAGGTCTATTGGAGATCGAATGATTTAGGTGAGACGGATCTTACCGCCGGCGGCACCTCGGTAGCGGGCTCGGATACACAGCTGCAGTATAATAATGGCGGCGCCGCCGGCGGCGCATCTGCTTTATCGTACAGCGATAGCAATGGTTATCTTGGAATTGGTGTAACGGGTGGAGATATCACTCATCGTTTGACTCTTCCAAGTACTGCTAACGCTAGCGGAAGCATCAAGGCCTATTCATATGAAACCTATTCTTCACAGAGATATAAAGAAAACGTCAACACGCTTGATAATGCACTCGAAAAGATATCACAATTGCGAGGAGTCACCTTTGATTGGATTTCGACAGGAAAAAAAGATTTTGGTTTTATCGCGGAAGAAGCTTGTAAAGTAATTCCAGAAGTCGTAAGCTTGGATAGTAATAATCGACCACAGAGTATGGATTATGCTAGAATTACTTCACTTTTGGTTGAAGCGGTAAAACAGCAGCAAAAACAGATTGATGTTTTAACGAAATATATTATGAAAACAGAACCAGATTTGTTTGAAAAAATAAAATAACTCTCCCCCCAATGTACATTAACAAACTACTTAAAGAAGCCGCGGCCCGCGGCAAATTTTTAAAAATTTTTTTGTTTGAATATTCATTAATACTGTAGGGGGGAAAAATGAATGGCTTCTAAATATACGACATATGCTCAGTTCGAGGAGATATCTGCTCCAACGGCTGCTTCTAATAATGGTGTGGTTTACGTCAAGGCTGACGGCCACCTTTACTTTTCATCCGTCGGAGGATCCGGCGGTACTGTTTCTGAGACGAAAATTAGCGATAATGCTGCATCGTCGCTAGCTGCTGATGATATTTCTGCTGGCGATGCAGCAGTTTCCATTGAAACCACTGTTGGAAATATCACTATTGATGCGCAAGCTACCGATGCTGACGTTATTATTAAAGTAGATGATAACGGCTCTTCAGTTACGGCAGTAACTTTTGATGGCAGTGACGAAGGAAATGCAATTTTCGTCAATGATTTGAAATTATCTTCTGATGCTGCAGCAATTTATTTTGGTGCAAATAACGAAATTAAGCTATGGCACAATCACGATGCGGGCCTTGTTCTACAGACCACTGCGACTGGTGATTCTGATGCAACTAGTGGATATCCAGTGCTTACTCTCGCCAGTAGCGAGGCCGAGATTGCCTCCGGCGAGATTCTTGGGGCGGTTACTTTCAACGCCCTAGGAGAAAGCTCCGGCACCGACGCGAACGCGACCGCCGGCGCCATTGTATGTATTGCAACAGATACTTTTGCTGCTGATAACAATGCTGCATCACTACACTTTGCTACTGGAGATTCTGCAGAAGCAAGCTCAAAAATGAATTTAGGAAGTACCGGTATTCTGACTCTTAATGGCAGCGCCGGCGCAATTATTATTCCTGATGCCGGCAATATTGGTTCTGCTTCTGATCCCAATGCAATTGCCATTAGTTCTGGCGGCGTTGTGGCTGTTACAGCGACGACTGCAAACACTAGCGCTTCAGATGGTGCTTTAACCGTTGCTGGTGGCGCTGGTATTGCTGCTGATTTATCTGTTGGGGATGATCTTAGACTTATATCTGACTCGGCGGTTCTTAGCTTCGGAGCTAGCAGCGATATTAAAATCACCCATTATGTTAACACCGGCTTAGCAATAACTGGTTCTCACGCCAACGGTACCAATTTAAGGATCAACAATGATGCCTCAGATGGCGATTCTAGAGTTGAATTTCAATTGAATGGCACCACCGTTTGGTCAGTCGGCGTCGAAGATGGCGACTCTGATAAGTTCGTTATCGAAGACGGCACTGGCGTCCTCGGCGCAGATCCTGCTTTCGAAATTGCTTCTGACAAATCAGCTAAATTCTACGGCACACTGGAAGCCACTACTTCATTTACGATTGGTAGCGCGGCGATGTCTGAAGCTGACTTGGAGCAGCTTGACGGCATTACTGCTGGCACAGCGGCAGCATCGAAGGCTGTTGTTCTCGATGGCAGCAAAAATATTGCGACTATTGGCACAGTTGGCTGTGGTGCAATTACTTCAACTGGCAACTCTTCTATGGTTCAGCTTACCACCTCTGGAAGAGTAATTGTTGATGATACTACTGCTGCAACAAGCACAACGGATGGTTCTCTACAAACAGACGGCGGACTGAGTGTTGCTTTAGGTGCAGTGGTTGGTGAGGACTTGTATCTGTTGTCTGACTCGGCTGTGATTCACTTTGGAGCCAATAGTGATATCACGCTAGCTCATAATGCCGATTATGGATTGACGCTTGAGCAGCCCACGGATGCGGCAAGCGAACCGGTATTAACGCTTAAGAGTGTTGGTGATTTCGTTTCTGGGTCTATTTTACATTTTGTGTTGGACAACGACTCCGGCGAGGGAGCATATGATTGTATGGGTCTTATTAAATTTACTGGTGACAACGCCGCCGATGAAGCAACAGAGTTTTGTGTCATTAGGGCTATGGAGCACACTATCACTAACGGCGCCGAGGCCGGAAGTATTATTATGAGTGCCTTGGTTGCCGGAACAAGTCGCGATATTCTGACTGTCGGAGGCGGCGCAGGGATTACACTTCCGAATGATGCCACTTATGGTGTTGCAAAGGCGAATGCTTTTGTTACTTATTCCGATGAAACTCTCAAAGAGAATATCAAGCCAATGGCATATGCTCTTGATAAAGTTAGGAGCCTGCAGGGTGTTACCTATAACTGGAAGGGCGATGGTAAAAGCGATATTGGCTTTATTGCTCAAGAAGTTGAGAAGGTTGTTCCTGAAGTTGTTCAAACCACTGGGGAAGAGGGCGGCTATGCAATGGACTATTCCCGAATGACTGCACTTTTGGTTGAGGGTATGAAAGAACAACAGGTACAAATTGATGATCTTATGAGGCAATTAAAAAATTAATTTGATAAATTGTTATTAACAATGTATAGGATTATATTGTAAACTTAGGGTTCTGGGATGATGTTCTTGGAGCCCATTTTATTTTGCAAAACTATTTATAATATGGAAAAAGATTGGAATAAAATAGCCCAACTTGAAAAAGCTATTTCTGCTAGATATGGCGAAGAAGCAATTCAGAATCCCAAAAAAGAGTGGGATAGCTCCAAAGAAGACGATTATCTTGAGCAAGTTAAGGGCTATACGAAAAAGATGAGAGCGATACACGAGCA
>Ga0208299_1000674_pt1 | contig 30117 bp, 64 predicted proteins | sample 15_taG_FD_184089 | JGI IMG/M metagenome (GOLD analysis project Ga0208299, IMG submission 184089) | Marine viral communities from the Subarctic Pacific Ocean - 15_ETSP_OMZ_AT15312 metaG (SPAdes) (version 2) | ecosystem: Environmental > Aquatic > Marine > Oceanic | place: Pacific Ocean | collected...
TGAAAATTTCATGGTCACTGGTACAGTTACTGAAGTCACACCATAAAAAATAATTAATATGTTAGATAGAATTTTAGAGGCGCACCCTACCGATACGTTTATTATTGTTGGTGGGTTTGACGAGGCAATCATAGGTCTAGACGAATCAACCATGTGTTTGATTTATTCTGTGGAGAAATGTATTGAGATACTAATTTCAGATAATGAAATGTTATTGGAACAAGCCATAGAACACTTTAACTTTAATATTAGTGACAAGTATGTTGGTGAGGGAACACCAATCTTTTGCGAGGACACATTTTGATATTTTTTCGTATTAATAAAACAATAATTATGACTAGTGAATTAGAAATTGAAAGGAAATACTTACTTAAGTATAACCCACTTATAAGTGGTTTTGATAATTTGTTACAGATAACACAACTTTATTTACCGAAGGATGATAATGGTTATAGTGTAAGGTATCGATACGTCACAGACACCAACGACAATGTTAGGTATATTAAAACACTTAAGAAATACATTACTGACTTTACTCGCGAAGAAATTGAAACTGAGGTTACTAAGGTTGAGTATGAAGAGGCTGAAAAAACAGCCGTAAGTGAGATTTTGAAATTAAGATATGAATTAATAGATGGTGATTTAACTTGGCAAATTGATAATTTTGTTAATATTAAAATGGTGGTGGCTGAAGTTGAGTTACCGAGCGAAAACCATACGTTTGATATACCAGAACATATAGAAAACGCTATCGTTGCAGAGGTAACGGGTGTTGAGGGATTCAGTAATGAAAGTTTAGCGATATTTTTAGAGTAATGCTCACGTTAATCCAAATATCTTATGTATATTTGCAATACAAATTAACTAAAAACGATTTAAATGTTCATACTTGGCGATATACATGGTAATTTTACGTATCTACGGTATTTGATTAACACCATAGGTAAAAAGGGACCTATAATACAAGTTGGTGATTTTAGATGTGTTGGTATTAATGAAACACATGATTTAAGGTTTTGACATTATATTTACTTATATAAAGTGTAATCTGATGGATATTAATATTAAAAATAATTTGAGGAAGATGTTATTGGAGTCTGTTGACGTACCAACAAAGCTATATGTGTTCGATTTTGATGATACATTAATTCGAACACCACTACCAGAAAAGGGTAGGGTTATTTGGCAACAATTTCATGGATTTCCATTCCCATCTAAGTCTGAGGAAGAGGTTGAGCAAAATCGTAAAATAACTGGTTGGTGGGGTAGAAAGGAGAGTTTAGATATGGGAACCTTTGATTTGCCAATGGTTCCTGAAGTTAAATCCGCATACGATAATATAAAGAATAACCCAGACGTAATGAAAATTATGTTAACTGGTAGACGTGGAAAGTTATCTAATGAGGTAAGAGCTATATTAGACCACTACGGGTTAGGTTTTGATATGTATTTGTATAATAACAAGAGCGATACACTATCCGCAAAAATAGATTACCTTAATGATGTACTATCTAGTAATCCGAACATTGTTGATGTTGTGCTTCACGATGATAGGGGTGAGCATATTGCTACATTCCAAGCGTGGGGGGACGGTCTAGTGGCTAATGGTCGTTTGGAAAACTTCACAATGAACCACATCAAGTAGTTCACTATAAGTAATCTTTAATCCTAATTTTTTTGGCATTGTTTTAGTAATACTAGACGTTTAACATTAAAAACTAGGAATTATGAAAAAGCTAACATTACTTATCACACTAATTTTAGTGGTTGCTCTACAATCTCTAGCGGATGATTACGGACGTTATAGAATTAATAGTTACGCAGATGCCTTTGTGTTTGACGAAATGGGTATTACATTTTCAGTTTATCCTGATGGTGAGTTTGATTTTTACATTAATAATCTTAACGGTGTTGCAACAACGGGTTATGGGTATTCAACCTTTAACTCTGGATATAATTATAACCCCTATGTTCAGTATGATGACTTTGGTGCTGTCGTTCAAGTAGAGAATGTACCGATATACTATGACTACTATGGTCGTGTTAGCCAAATTGGTAATGTACCGATAAGTTATCGACATAGAAGGGTGTGTCAAGTTGGTGGTTTGCGAGTATTCTATAATAGAAGGGGTTACTATGCTTATCATACAGGTTTCATAAATTTCTGGAACCCATACTTCGTATATCGACCATTCTATGTCGCGTTTGCCCACCCAGCAATAACACTTTGTTTTGTTAGGTCGACACCATACCGACAATTCTATAGACCTATTAGATACACGTACTACAGACCTTATGTGAACAATTATCGAACTTGTTATGCAAAAGCTGGTACAGTATACAGACCTAGAACAACCCAGTCAAAGGTTAGTTCCAAGTATGCGCAAAGTCAGATTAAAAATGAACGACCAGTAATTAGAGAGCGAAAAAAGGTAACAGTAAAAAGTGCTACGGTAAACCCTAGAGTACCAAATAATATGGGTGTAAATAAAAAACCATCTAGTTATAGTAGACCTGTTAATAGAGCTAAACCTCAAATAAGTAGACCAGTACAACGAACGAATACTCGAAATGCTAGTCCTCAGATTAGGGGTGTTAGACCTAACAAACCAAGCGCTGTTCAACCCAGACCTAGAGTTAATACGTCAAACCGACCAAGCTACCGACCAAGTAGTAAACCAACGCAATCTCGTAGTCGAAGTGTTAAACCTAGTTCTGGTAGTAGGGTTATACAAAATAAAACGATTCAATCAAGGGGTAACAATAGTCGAACAAAAAAATAACTTGCAACCCTTTTATTTTTTTTGTATATTTGGGGTATAAATAGACAACCTAATTTAAAATTAGTTATATGATTAACAGTGAAACCACTCTTTGGAACGTAGAATTTATTGGTGAAAAAAATGACACTACACCAAAACCAAATCGTAGTACTGTAGCTATTGGTACACAAGAATTTAATAGACATTTTTTTAATGCACCACATAATGCCACCTTTAAAGATTGGAATCTATGTATTATCTTTCCCGATTCAGAAAAAACCGAATACTTTTTAGAACACTGGGATGTTAATATGCATGATTTTCGCGAAGCTATGTTAAAGGATGATTATGTCTTTCATATTGTACATTTTCATTATCCAAAAAGAAAAAAAGTATATGCAGACCAAATGTATATGACTAAAGACTTTGAATATGTGTGATAATGTAGATACTTGATTATTAATTTAATTAATTGTACATTTGTTTTATGAGATTAACAAGAAATAAAAATAAGACACCCGTTAACGCTATTATGATAAAAAATAAATTCCTATGGTTACCTAAATCAATTAACGGTGAATTTCGTTGGTTAGAGAAGGCGTCTTATCTACAAAGGTATGAGCAACGATTTGACGTCACATGTGGGGATTCTTGGAATGAATGGGTTAATGTTAAATGGTTCGGGTAAGACATGGAAGGAAATAAAGATAACTACTGGGTCGATGCGGTTAAGGAACTTGGTTTAGAAACTAGTTCTGGGTATAAAAAACTATTTCTAAATCAGAAACACTACAGCAGAAAACCAGAAAGGCGTGGACGGTTCTTTGATGGTGATACATATATCAGTATTGAAAAAGCTGTTGAAGCGATTAGATTAGTTGAACAAGAAATAAAAGGAAAATATAATATAAAGTGATATGATAACAGGTAGAGTTTTTAAATTAAACCAAGATGCGGCGCCCAGACCCGACTTTGATTTTAAAAAGGGTCAGGAGTTTGAGATTGTGATTGACGTTGTTTATATGAACGGATTTCCAGTACCAATGGACATGCAGCGAATGTTTTACACATGGATAACACAAAACCAAAACCTATTTTCAGATGAAACTCGTCAGTGGTAGTTCTAGAATAACTAAACCAATCTTACAATTCATTGCCGATTACATCATCTCAACATTAGAGATGTTAATTGTTGTTGATTCAGATACGAATCAAAAGGAATTTGATATGTTAATAGAGTTTGGGTCAATGTTAGACTTTTACAGTACATATCTTTTTGGTGTCGAGTTAGACTAACCAGCTTATTTGTAAAACGGATTTTCACGTAGAAGAAGGGTTATGATTTCATCGGCCTCTTTTGCTGATTCGGTAAATGAGATTACTTGTTCGTGAGTTAAATCAAACCACTCACCCCTACCTCTAGTCATATGGAATTTTTGATGCAACCAACCCTCTATCTTTCGATAGTTCACAGACTCATACTTATTAATTAGTATAATTTCGTTTGAGTTACCTGTGGAAAGTTCACGAATCCTTTTATTAACATTATTCTTTGTAATGCCGATTTTAAATCGTGAGTTATTAGTGAATTCAGCTAATAGATATACAGTTCCCATACAAAAATTATAAGTAATAAAAATAAAAAGTAAATTTTTTTTAAAAAGACTTGTATTATTAAAAAATCTGTTATATATTTGTGTAGATTAAGTCGAAAATTTGTAAATGGTTAAAGATTCGTTACAGCAAACAATCCTATATAAACCAACCAACCAAGAAAGGCTAACCCTTTGGGAGTTAGCCAAAGAGTGATAAACTTAACTTATCAGAATCTGTTTCATTTACATTTTTAATCTTAAACCCGAACAACATTAATGTTTCGGGTTTTTTTTGTATTTGGTGTGTTATACACTTTTAACTATATTTATTGATATGGATAATAGTATTAGAGTAAAATTGCGACAAAGACTTAATGAGTCCACCGAAATTGACAAGTTTAGTAATTTAGAAGAAGTATTGAATGAGGTTGACTTATCGGCTTTCAAGCTGAACGACACGCTTAATACTGAAATCTGGGTCGGTGATAAAATAAAGGACCCAATACATAAAGTATTATTAAAGATTGCCAACGACTATTGGGAGTCCTTGGAGCTTGGTTTTGATTATGATGGGGTTACAATGACTGGTAGCTTAGCTAATTATAATTGGTCAAAGTTCTCAGACGTTGATTTACATATATTGTTTGATACCAATAAACTTGATGGTGACCCAGAGTTGATTAAAGGTTTGTTGGATGCAAAAACAAGAAAATGGAATGCTGACCACGATATAACAGCTAAAGGTTTCGATGTTGAACTTTACTTACAAGACAAATATGAGCCACACCACTCAACTGGTGTGTATTCAATAACCAATTCTGATTGGGTTAAAGAACCTGTAAGGGGTATTGCTGAGTTGGATAGACCAACAATAGAAAAGAAATATGACACACTAACCAAACGGATTGGTGATATAGAAAAAGAATTTAAAAAAGGTGATGACTTAGAGAGTGTTATTGATGACATCACTAAGTTTAAGGAAAAGATTCGTAATATGCGAAAGGCTGGCCTTGAAACTGGTGGTGAGTTCTCCCCGTCTAATATAGTCTTCAAACTACTAAGAAGAAACGATTTCATTGGTAAATTAAATGATATGCAAACACAAGCTTACGATAAGTCAGTGACAATAACTGAAAATGGTGGTGGTAAAAGTGTCGCTGTTGGTTACTTAAAGGGTTTGCTAAATAACGTAACCATCCGTGGGGATATAAAGGTTTTACAAGGTTGGATTAATAATTCTAAGGATGGTATGGTTCAGCTAACCGACAAACAAAGTAAGCTATACAACCATATAAAAAATGGTACCCCAATAAGGGATAGATACCACTCAAAGAACTAAAAACTCACTTTACATTTCTTAAATTATTGGGATATTTATTATTGTGTCAAACGATAATAAGAAATATCATTACATCTATATCACAACTTGTAAGGTAACCGATAAACGTTATATAGGCATTCACTCAACGAACGACTTAGATGATGGGTATATGGGTTCTGGTGTTTTGTTGAAAGATTCTATTAAAAAACATGGTGCTGCAAATCATGTACGTGAGGTATTAGAGTTCGCTGATAATCGGGAAATGTTATCTGAAATTGAGCGTGGTGTTGTAAATATTGAAATGTTGAAAGACCCTAAATACCTTAACTTAAAGTTGGGTGGTGATGGTGGTTATATGTCTTCTGATGAGGTTCAGGAGATTGCTAGGGTTAAAAAACGTAAGAACCGTTATCTTGAAAAAAAAACTCTAAAAAGAAAAAAAAGAAACGAAAAGTGTCTAAACCACGTAAATCGCCCAAGGGTAAAACCAAGCAAAAATCAAAAAAACCAGTCAAGCGTAAGACCAAGAGTACTAAGGCTCGTAAGCGCAAGTAAAAGAATTTTCTAATATAACTTGTTTCATTAAAATTTATTTGGTATGTTTGTATCATAGAATATCACTAAAGTTTGTGGTATCTGATAACATCAATTAATATTAACGAAACATTATGAAAGAACAATCAACACTTTTTAAGGTCGACACTGAAACTAGAGACCAGATAAAGTCTGAAGTCTTGTCTGTTAAAGATAAGATGAACCTAAGTCGATTTGAGTATACTGAAGATATCAAGTATTCGATTAAAACGTACACACCAAAAGACTGTCAAACGCTATTGGATAATACAACAATGTATGATAATACACCCAATACTAAACTATCTCAGTATATTAATGATATGAATAACGATAATTGGGAATTAACTGGTAGCCCTATCGCTATTGATTTTAATGGACAGGTTGTAAATGGTGTAACTAGGTTATATGCCGTTATTGAAAGCGGTATACCTCAGTTCTTTGCAACGGTTGAAAATGTGTCACCGAGAACAATAAACACATATGATTTAAACTCTAAGAGAACATTTCCAGATGCTCTAAGATTCAGATATCAGGAAATTAAATATATAGAGCCGTTAACAGTATTAGTTAGGTCAATTTTGGATTATGAGGATGGTTACTATAACGGTAATAGAAAGGGTCCTAGGAATCCGATGATTCTATTGGATTTCTATGAGTCAATTACGGATAAAGAACTATTAAATCATATTACTAGTTTGGGTCATTCTAAGTATTACAACGGTAGTAGGTTGCTATCCCGTAAACTGTTTATTTTTATTTATTATATTTTTCATAAATCCGACCCTGAATTAGCTGAAAAATTTATGGATGGCTTAGTCGGTATAAATCTAACAGAAGGCTCTCCAATTAAGGTGTTTAATACTAAGACCATGAAGTCAAAAGAAAAGACCAACCATAAGTTGAATGAACGAGACATTGTTAGGTACGCGATAATAGCTTGGCATAAGTTTAAGAATAATGAAACTTGTGTCAATTTGAGACTGCCAAGCAAAGAAATAAATTATACATCATTAGTCTAATATATCATGAAAAATACTGAAATTAAATTATTCGAACTGTTTGAAAAAACAAATATAAAAAAGAGTACACTAACTAAACTATTTGGCGATACCAAGGTAAGGGTACTTAATGATTTGGTTGATAATGACTTAAGTGGTTACGGACTTGTTACAACTACCATAATTGAGGTTAACCCTACGATAGCTGAAAACATTTTAAAATTAAACACTAACAACCGTGACATAAAACCACTACATGTTAGTAATATTGCTAAATCATTTACAAAGAATTCTAAAAAGTATAAGGATAAATCAGAGGCACCATTTAATGGTGATGCTATAGTTATTAGTGCGAATGGTGTTCAGAGTGATGGTCAACAAAGATTGATGGCGGTAATAGCATCGGGTGTTAGCGTACCATTCGCAATCATGATTGGTGTTAGTGACGAATCAATACTATACCACGACATTCAACCATCTAGGAACTCATCACTAGCACTAAAGAAAAACAACATCAGTAAAGCATCTATGGTTGCCAGTATTGTTAAACAGAAGTTTGCCTATTTACACGATTTAGGTTTATCTGAAAATGTTTTAAAATATGCAGATAGAACAGGGCTAACCAATGAGGATGTGCAGTGGTTTTATGAAAATGATTCAACAATTGATGATAGTATTGATATTGCGTATGAACTTAGATACTGTTTAAAGGGATTATTAAGCCCATCACAAACAGGTTCGATTCATAATATATTATTAATGTCTGGTTCTGAAGAGAAAGTCGACTACTTCATTAAGGGGTTAGGTGATGGGTTAGGTATGCAAATTGGCTCACCAATAATTGCTCTAAGAAACCTATTATTAAGGGTTAAAAATGACGATAGATATCACCTAAGCAAAGGTCAAATTCTTTGGTCTGTATTACATGCGTGGAATAAGTTTATTTCTGGTTGTAAAATAAGTAGGGTTAATCCAACAGAGCGAACTAGCAAGTCTGAAATACTATTAATTTTAGATTACTTAGGTAACCCAATTGATACAGAGGAGCTATCTAAGAGGTTCTATAACATTTAATTACATAAGGGTTGCTGCTTGTCTAATATCAAGTAGATTGATTGACTGACAGTAATCTATTATGTGTTTTTAACATATTTATAGAAAACAATAAGAATCCGTATTCAATAAATATTCTGACTGATATCGGATTGTGTGTAAATTAAATTATATGGAAATTACTGACGATGACAGTAAACAGAAAAATAGCGACCATTTGTCTAATTCTAGCGACTTGGGCGAATCCCTTCGGTTTCGATGTCGCTTTTGCAACAATTCTAAACTGGACAGGGGATTACTGGACTACAACTTTAATTTTTTATTGCCTATCGGCACTATTCTTTGGGTTGTTTTTCTACTTATCTAATGTTAACCCCTTAAATTATTTCACTGGTGAAATAAAAAAACACTGTTAATAGTAAAAAGTTTTTTTAATATTACTTGGTAACTAATAAAAATATTTATATATTTGAAAAAAAATAAATTATATGAAAGATAGAGATGATGATTTTTTTGGTGATACTTTCGGTGACGAATTTTGGGATGATGACGAGTTAAAAAATCTTGGTGGTTTAGATTCATTTTTAAAGGGTTTAAGAGAACATCACTTTAAACACAAAGAAGATTTAGGTGAACCAGATTCCACTAGAGAGTTTGAAAAAGGTGGTTACACCTTCATTGAAAAGACGTGGGATACACCAACGGGTAAGGTCAGTATAGTTGATTCAACAAATATCGATAATGATATGGACGCGGAAACTGCTCGTAATCTGATTAATAAATTATTCTTATCTAGTGATGACACTGAACTTCCTAACTATACCAACCTCGAACAACCATTAAACGATGTGCTAGAGCTGGATATGGAAATGACAACTGAAGAACGTATTAGTTTATTAACAACCAAAATAGACTATTGCCTACAGCCACATATTGAGAATTACGAAAGGGCTGCAATATTAAGGGATATGGTTACCGAACTTAAAGAGGGAAAGGTTTCCGAGTAAAATTAACATAGTTAATTCATTGGGTGTGCGGACGAAACGGGCCGTTAACGGTGCAACTCCGTTTAATCAGGGGTGGTAAGCCCCAAGTGGTTCGCTACCACCACACCTACTAAAAAAATTAAAATGGTGTTGATTTATTAAGATTTTATTTATATACTTGTGGTATGAAAAATATAGTAATTGTAGATATCGATACCGATAGGAAAGAAAACCCATTAATACTTGGTAAACAACAGGATTTTGTTTTACCAGAAAATGTTGATGATAAGAACGAGTTGATTTTTAACGATATTAAAACGCTAACCGAGGGTTTGGCTAGTTTAATAAGACATGCCGACTTAAATGGTATACATAAGAAAGATGTTCTAATTGATGCGGTCATTAAACATCTAAATTTAGACCCTAATTCTGACAAATAACAATGAAACTGATTGCGACACACGTTGTAAAGGCTTTTAATCTGGGTGTTCACGGAAACTTATTTGGTGGTACGATTTTATCGTGGATTGACGAGGCTGGGGCTGTTTATGCTTCAGAAGAGGCGGCATCTACGAACATGGTAACAGTTGCCATGGATAAGGTTGAATTCATCAAACCTGTCAAGCTTGGTAGGATGGTAAAAATATATGGTAACACAATTGCGGTTGGTACAACATCGATAACCGTTCAAATAGAGGCTAGAGTATATAACCCTTACAATAGTAAGGAGTCGTTGGTTTGTAAAACAAAGGTTATATTTGTTAGGATAGATGCCGATGGCTCACCAATACCTATAACCAAAATAAATAAAAATAATGGATAAAAATAAAGTATACTCAAGTAAGGGTGTTGATGATGCGGTTTCAGAACTAGCGGATATGATATTAACCACAGACTTCACAGCAAATCAGTATCGAGATTTATGTCAAGCGATTAAAGATTCGCCTTATTTCTATAGCGATGACTTTATTGAATATGATTATGTGGATGTTGCCCATGACAATGTTTATGCTTATTTGGATGGGATGACTGAAAGTGAAATATTTAACCTACTCATTGAGTATGGTTTTGAGGGTGTCAGAATGGAAACGTTAGATGACGAATATAAGGCAAAGCTATTAACCAAACTAGCTAAATACTTTACATCAACCACCGAGCTGGAAGATTTTTTAGGTGACGAGATGGTTAAAAAACTAAATCTTTTACCATGAGAAATAATTTTGACGAGTCAGTTAATGTAAACACAGATAAACAGTGTAAATTATTAAAAATAGTTAACAACTACCCAAAAGAATTGGTTGGTTGTTCAAAAAGCAATAAGTTAACTAATAGTAGTCAGTGGGTCGGTGGTAACGAACATGGCAACTTCTTTATGTCAACATGTGAGTGTGGTAAAGTGTCAAAACCATTTTTTATCGGTAAAAACCAAGAAAACGATGAGGAAACTACCGAAATTTAATATTCACGCAGTACCTATGGTTCTAGCTGGTGTTATGTGTCTGGTAACATTTTTTTACGCTATACCATTTTTCTTTAGTGTACTATTTTTATTCTTAACTATGGGTTATTATGCAAAAAAAAGAAAAGGTTTATAATATATAAAGATTAAATTTATAAAGAAATGAGTATGGATAGTGAAAAAGAAAATGAATTTAGTGTTGAAAAAACTAATAAACCTAATAATATAGGTTTATTATCAGACCCTGAACCACCTGTTGAACCAGAATTGGATGAATATGATATTGATATTGATATTGATTTAGACCACCCTGAAATAATACTCGACTCTGATAATTTCATGGACCGAGTTATAACGCCTGTTGAGATGGGTATAGTTAACCAATATTTGTTTGACACGTATAAAACTAAGTCAAACAACGGGATAACTGTTGAATGTTATGGTGGTTTATATAATAAAAAGTTATTTATGAATGGTACGTTTGAAAATAGTCGAGGGTGGTGGTTCCAGATAAAGCTAGACTCCGAACCTAACAATCGGATATATCTACAGACAAATTCATATTTCGATAGAAGCGATAGGTATGTTACTGAATTATCACTTACATGTGAGAAAACACAACCAATCGACAAACTGAAAGATTTAATTGGTGAAATTCAGAAGACTGCTTTCAATAACTCTAGGTTTAAAGGTAAATGCCTTGAAGTTGAGATAAGGAATGGAATGTTTGAGGGTGTAAAGGTTATTGATGTAAAGGGTGTCGTTAATGATTTGATATTGGGTGAATCACAGGAAAAGTTCATGAAACATTTTATTAAAAGGTTAAAGCGTGGGCGAAACATGAGGATTCTACTTAACGGTGTACCAGGTACTGGTAAAACAGAACTAATCCGTCACATAATCACCGAGTTGATGCCACAGGTAACTTTTGTTATCCCAAGGTTCAATAACATTGAAGACCTACGAACGATTTTAAGTTCATGTGAGATTTTTGATAACGGGACAATAATTATGGATGATATTGATTTATTCATTGGTTCCAGACAAAAGGGTAATTACACGAATGTTCTTGGTGAGTTCTTGAACTTCTTTGACGGTATTAAAAAGAGACAGATAAGTATTCTAGCCTCAACTAATGATAAGACACTAGTTGATGAAGCGGCTGAAAGACCAGGTAGATTCAATGCTATAATAGATTTTGATTATCTTTCTGATGAGGCGGTGATTAAGGTTTGTGATATTCACTTAGATGAAAGGTGGAGGGTGAAAGAGGTTTATGATGCTTTAACTGGTAACATTGACGGTAAGAAAGCTAAAATCACTGGGGCGTTTATTGCTAACCTATCAAACAACTTGAATGAGATGTGTTTAGATGGTGAAGAGGATGGTGAAGAATGGTTATTGAGCGATACACTAAGCTTAATTAGGTCATCATACAAAGGTTTTTATTCAAGCCAAGTATCAAAGACCAAAAGGATTGGTTTCACGCAAACTAATGATTAGTGTTGTTAACAAATATAAACACACACCATCTAGTAGGGATGTTTATATTGGTAGAGGTTCTGCACTAGGAAATCCATACACAGGTTCAAAGGTGCTTAAAAATACTAAAGCGGAATATCAGTGCGAGTCTAGAGAAGTAGCTATTACTAAGTACGAAGAATACTTAAAACTTGCTATTTCGGAAAAGAATAGATATATTTGTGATGAATTAAATAAGATTTGGTCTAAAGCTAAGTCTGGTGATGTTAATTTAGTGTGCTTTTGTAAACCAAAAGCGTGTCATGGTGACATCATTAAGAAACTGATTGAGGCTAAATTCCCAATCAAGGTATAACAACAAAAAAATAAGAATAAGATGTCAGTAATAAAATTTGAACTAAAAGAAGACCACATTAAACTCGTAAAGGGTTTAAGATTCAGAATGGGTGAGTCTTTTGATATAACCGCAAGTGATGAATATGGGTTTAACTCACCATTTGGTGGTAGTAATCTATATGAGGACATTGACGTAATATTAAATGGTAAACCAGAAAACTTTGACCCAATGGTTGACCCAGAATCACTAACTGAGGAACAAGAGTCAGAGTATTCTGACCTGTTTAATGAACTACCAAACGCCTTGGAGGTGATGTTGACATTGGGTACGTTTGAGGCTGGTCATTATAAGAGAAAATATCATGATAGGTTAGGTTGGAAGGTTTATACACCAAAACAAAGAAGTTGATGAATAAATATACTTGATAAGACTACCAAAGAACCGTTGGAAGGGTGATGAATGCAGTACGACTAGTCCGCTCTCCATTAACCACGTAAGCATACTGTATGGCTGAAAGGGGCTTGGTAGTTTTATCATTTTATTAGCGCGATTATTAATAATTAAAACAAAGAATGTGAGTGAAGAACAGACTAGAAGGGTTATAATAGAGTCCACAATTAAGAATGACAAAAGGATGTATCTTAATTTTAGATATTTTTCTGGTGATTATATTATGGATAATTTCGAGACTCTTTCTGTATTACAATCGGCATTATCAATGGCCGTTAAACTAACAATAAAGGATATGGATTATGAGTCGCAAGGTAGACTTTTAAAGGATATAATCGGTAATATAGAAAATGAATTTGCTAATCCCGACTCATTTAAAGATTTAAAAAAGTACGATATAAAAGACGATGGTGTATAAAAGTAAAAGATTATTAAAGAATTTAAAGGACCCAAATTTTCTACCAGCATTAGATGGTGTGGACCGTGATATTTTAATAGAAGCGTTAGAGATACGCATCTCAGTTATTGAAAATGATAGGGTTACGATTTCAGATAATGGTCGTTGGGATGGTTATGAAAACGATTGTGGTGATGCCTTTGACTATTAAGTTTAAAATTTATTTGCATCCATAATAAAAAATTTGTATGTTTGTACAAATAATAATAATTTAATTAAAAATAAATAGAAATGATTATAACTAATATAATGGCATTCACAGCACTTGTTATTGCTGTATTTACACACATCAAAGTATTGCGTGAAGCACGGAAAAATAATTCAGGTTACAATGTGGATTTTCAGCGTATACATGATAGGGTAACTCGTAACTACATAGAACAAGCCGATGCAATCTCTACTCTTCAATCTGGTTTAGCAAAATGTGAAAAGGATAGGTCTAGAGTATCTGAAACCTATAAACCAGTAAAAAACCATAAAACTAATAAGACAAATTCTCGTAAAGTGTCGAATAAAAAACCAAATAATAAAAAGCGAAGTGCTAAATGATTAGTTGGTTTATTGTTGGCACATACTTTTTTCAGAACATAAAGATTGGGATAATGAGATGTTTGATATTAGCGATAGTATGTTTAACCTTTATCGGTTGTGAAAAGGAAGTTGAGTGTTGTTCATATAATTATTGGGTGATATACAACAACAACAACAATTCTAGTATTAATGAAGGGTGTGCTTGTTGTTATGATGTAACGGGTAGAATAATTAATTGCCCACAGTGAATAAATTAAAATAATTAATTTGTACTATGAAAGAATCTTATATTATTATTAAGAAAGTTGAAAATAATCGCGGGGTGACCGTACCAATCGTCATGCTAAATGGTCTTAGTGAGGTGATGGAATTTGGTAATTATGAGGAGGCAAATAAGATGGCCCAGTTATTTGAGGTCAACTCAGACTCTGGTTGGAAATACACCATTAGGCGAATAAGTGGAAAATAAATCAAATAACCATAAATAAAAATGAAACAAGAAAAATTAGAAACTGGTATTATAGAGCATGTAACGGAATACGTTTATGCTAATTACAAATCACTCAAGGGTAAAAAATTAATTATTAGTGAAAGTGAAGCTGGGAGTTGTTTTTTAGTAAACGACCATAAAGATGGTTCACCCTTAATTTTAAGTCGGGGGATACTATCAAGCAATAACGCATAATTCTAGACGTAAAATTAAAATAGTTAATATGAGGTTTAAGGAACTAACGGATGAGCACATCCAAGCCATGGAAGATATATTCCTTAATGGTGACTTATCTTGGGATGAGAGAATGGATGGTTTAAAAAAGATTACTGGTAAATCCGAAAGAACTACAAGAAAGTGGTTAATAAAATTGGACATATCAAAAACTAAGGAAGAAATCTCACCGCAGTATGAGGCGGCAAAGAAAAAGAAAGTTGATAGGGGTAGTAAAAGGTTCCTAGTTACTTGGGGTCAATGTGACACTACACCACATGGACAATTCATGGATAACCTAGAGGCTTATGCAAAGCATTTAGGTGCTGACATACACGTTATTGCTGGTCGATATAAAAATCCCAATAGCTTACTATCAAATGATAGAGCTAAATCGACTGAGAGTTGGCATTCAAGATTAGTACCATACTTGGACGCTAATCGACACAACATCCATAAGTACCTATCAATACTATCTGACATTAAGACACAACCAACTGCGGTTAACCCTATGTCTGGTTTGCAGGGTGTTAGTGCTGAAAACTCATGCATCTTCGGGTCACCTAAATTGCAAATGGAAATGATTCCTGTGCTTGAAGGTAACAAACCTAAGATGATGATGACAACTGGTGCTTGTACACTTAAGAACTATACAGATAGTAAAGCTGGTAAGAAGGGCGAGTTCCATCACACGATAGGTTTCGTGGTTGTTGAGATTGAGGATAAGAATACTTTTCATATTCGTCAAGTAAGTGCAACAGATGATGGTAATTTCATTGACCTATACTATGGGGTAAATAACGGAAAGGTTAGTAGAGTAAAGGAATGTAGTGCAATAGTTCTAGGTGATTTACACGCTGGGCATCATGACCAGAAAGTAATCGATAGAACACTTAAGTTAATGGGTAAAATTAAACCTAACCATACAATCCTACATGATGTATTTGATGGTAGGTCAATAAGCCATCACGAAGCCCAAGACCCATTTATTCAATACGCAAAAGAATATCATGGTCTTAACGATTTAGGTGAGGAGATTGAGATGCTGATGGATGTTATGGAACCATTCACCAAGTACCCTAACGTAGTTATCGTTCGTTCAAATCATGACGACTTCTTAGATAGGTGGTTAAAACTTAATGACTGGCGAAAGCAATCAACACCTAAGAACAATAAACTATATATGAAGTTTTCTCAGATGTTGATGACTCAGTATGAGGAAACACCACAGAATGTACTTGGTGTTATCCCAGAGTTAATTAAAGAGAAGTATCCTAAGTTCATTACGTTAGGTAGAGGGGACTCTTATAAGGTAAATGGATGGGAACTAGGTCATCACGGCGACTACGGCTCTAATGGTTCTAGAGGGAGTCTACAGCAATTCAGGAAGTTGAATACTAAAGTAGTTGTTGGTCACTACCACAGTTGTCAACGTAAAGACGGTGCGTTAGCTGTTGGTACATCTACTCACCTTAGAGTAGGTTATAACCAAGGTGCATCTGGTTGGCTTAATTCGCATGTATTAATACATAAGAATGGTAAGGCACAACACGTTAATTTCGTTGGTGACGATAAGGGTTATACAACATTAAAATAAATTTAGTATATTTGCATTATAAAATTAAAACAATAAAAACTATGTTATCATTTACAGGAAAATTAAACAGAACAAAATATTGGGTAGCTAATCTATTGATTATGCCAGCATTACTAATAGTTGCGTTTTTTGCACTCACCTTCGCGTTTGCTGGTGTTGCTTCAACTAATTGGATTGTCGTTGTTGCTGGTTTACTATTTGGGTTAGCATCATCATTTATGTATCTTTGGATGACCTTATCAGTAACGATAGGTCGACTTAGGGATGCTGGTCAGAACCCACTATTTGTTCTTGCTATATTTATATTCCCATTTCTATCACTAATTATAATCGGAATTTTACCAAGCGAAGCTAAACAACGAATGGGTGTATGAGAAGGTTTACTTGTAGAAACTTTCAAATTACCACAAATGTTGATGCAAACTTTCTTATACACCTTGTTATGTGTAGTAATTTTGTGGTTGGGCTTTGGAACTAAAAGTAATTTCTGAATATTTATATATAAAATAAAGTGTTTATTAATATGGAAAACGATAAAAAACTAAAGACCATCATTAAAACTACAGTTAGAGAGTTTTTGAATGAGCAGAATATTATTAATGAAAGTGAATTTGGTTTTGGTGAATTCCCTAAACCAAAAAAAGAAATATATCTTCAACTACTTGATAGAGCAAGGAAGGATGGTTTACTATCAGATTTACATTATGGGGATAAGAGGATTAAAAAGATTGCCATTGAAATTGGTGACGAATTTGAAACTATGGAAGAACTAAGTAGACAATCAAATAAGGATTTGTTTTTGAGTATGTTTTACAATAGGATACCAAGATGGGCTTGGGGTGAACCAACAAATTCTATATTAATGAAATATGGGTTAAAAAAATCTTAATTGTGTGCGGGTTAAAAATTATTACACATAACAATAAATAATACCTAGTTGATGATTTGGAAATTAGATAATTTTTTGTATATTTGTGCCGAACAATTTAAAAACACTAATGGGTAATAAGATTAACGAGGAGATTAAGTTCAAAACTGTTAGATTAGTTAGTGATGAACCTAACAAATCAAAAGACAGTATTGTATCTATTGACGTTGCCAGAAAGATGGCAGAAGATGCTGGTCTAGACTTAGTACTTATGAGTGACAAGGCTAAACCAGCGGTTTGTAAGATTATGGACTATGGTAAGTTCCAATACAATAGTAATAAGAACAAACCAAAGAACAAGACTAAACCAATGAAAGAGATGCGGTATACGCCTAATACCGATGATAATGACCTTAAATTTAAATTAAATCATGTGATTAAATTTTTAAAGAAGGGTCACAAGGTAAAGGCGTTTGTTTTCTTCAAAGGTCGGCAAATAAATTTCAAATCTCAAGGTCAGGGACTATTACTAGATTTGATTCTACAAGTAGAGGAATATGGTACGGCAGAAAATGTTCCAAAGTTTGAAGGTAAAAAGTACACTGTAATTATAAAACCAAAAACATGAACAAATTACTACAAGTACCAAATTCAATCATGACATCATCTGGCAAGTACTTCAATTTTATTGATACTGAACCTGATATGTTTGATATTGAAGACATTGCACATTCTTTGAGTATGCAATGTAGATTCGGTGGTCACATACCTAGATTCTATAGTATTGCGCAACATTCAGTATTGTGTTCACAGATTATCGAACCAGAACATGCTTTGTCGGCATTACTACATGACGCATCGGAAGCATATCTTATGGATATACCAACACCACTAAAAAACCTATTACCAGAGTACAAAACAATGGAGGATAGGTTAATGGTTGTTGCCGCTAATAAGTATGGTTTTGAATATCCATTGAACAAGTCTGTTAAAACTGTGGATTCAAAAATGCTTAATATTGAGTTCAATGGTGTGATGTTGGGTAATGAAAACTTTGACTGTTGGACACAACCACAGGCCAAAGAAATCTTTTTGGAAACTTACAATAAACTTAAAGGTTAATTGGTTACCTCACCATATTTATATATATGGTGAAACGTTTTAAGTCCAGACGGTCAAAATTAGAAGAGTCCTTGACCGAAAAATTATCTGGAAATACAAAAATATTAAACCACGTATTAAATTGCGTTGATGAATATGAAAAGGACAATCTGGATACTATCAAGAAACTAAAAAGGGTAAGACAACTGGAACTCAATAAAATTAACGGCGCTTTAAGGCAAACTATTGATGCTCACGGAGATATTAATAAAGTACTAATAGGTAGTGCCGCCAAAAGAATCTGGGGTTCGTTATTGGATAGTGAACAATTTAAAATTAAAAAGAAAATATCCATAAAAACTTTCGTAATGGGTTTGTTTTTTGGAATGTTTTTTTGTATATTTGCATAATCAAAACCAGTTTTATAATTTAAATAAAACATTAATAAATTAACATTAAAACCCCCCCCAAACATTAATATGGCAAATTTATATTCAGCTGAAAAAAAATCACCAACCGCAATGGTGTAATTAAACAATATCTTAGTGACATATCAAGTATCGATATGTTCCCCAATGCCGAAGCTGAGGCTGAGTGCGCTTTCAAAGCCGCAAATGGTGACGCTAAAGCTAAGCATGAGTTAGTAACACGCAACCTTAGGTTTGTTGTGAGTGTCGCTAAATCATATGTGGTTGATGGTGTTTATCTAGAAGACCTTATTAACGAGGGTAACATTGGTTTAGTTGAGGCGGCTGAAAAGTTTGACCCAACAATGGGTAATAAGTTTTTCACATATGCGGTATATTGGATTGTTCGTAATATAAGACAGTATATTTCTAATAATTCTAGAACTGTTAGATTACCAATTAACAAGGTAGATGCCGTTAGAAATGTTAAACAACAAATGTCTTTATTAGAACAAGAGTTGGGTAGGCCAGTTACTGTTCATGACTTAATGGATACGTCAGCTACCGATTCTGAAGTTAACACATTAAAGGTTATGGTTGAGTTAGTTGAACTTGGTTTTACCTCATTTGATTCACCTGTTGGTAGTGATGATGGTAATTCAACCTATCATGATATTTTATTTGATGCCGAAGAACCAACACCTGATAGTCATTTAGAGGGTAAGGATTCCCTTAAAATTTTTAAAGACCTATTAAGCCGTATGAAACCTATTGAGCAAACTATTATGTTTAGAAGATATGGTTTAGATGGTGGTCACCCAATGACACTTAAAGAGATTAGTGAGTGTAGTGACATATCTTTAACGAGAGAAAGGATTAGACAGATTGAGAAGAAAGTCCTTAAGGAATTAGAGTTGATAACAACAAAAGAAATGTTTTGCTAGTATGCGAAAGAATATACCAGTAACATTTCCAAATGAGTCTTACCCAATTAATATACCAGTAGATATTGATGAACTAGTCGTTAATGCTGTATTTGAAAATGAACTCTTTGGTGACACAATATTTTGTTGGTATGGTAATATATATGTGAATTTAAATTCAAAAGACCTAGATTCTGAAACTTTAGAAACAATTATGCTAACTAAGTGAGTTTTCTACATATTTATATGTGTGTATAACTAGTAAAAAATGGAAGATAAAAAACTTATTACTAAAATTCTTAGAGAAGGGTTGGAACCTGTAAAGGTTGATACTGATTCTGAAGTACTTAATGAGCGATTACGAAGCTCTGTTAAAGATTTATTGTCTGAAGCCAAGAGCAAGAAAAAAGATGATAAAAAAAAGGATAAAGATAAAAAAAAGGATAAAGATAAAGATTCCCCAACCTACAGGAAATGGTACAAGGACGTTGAAAGAACCTTTTTTACTCAAGACGACTCATCTGCAAAACGAAGTAAAGTACAATATCGCCAAGTTGATTTTGTTAGGGCACTAAACCCAAACTACGAGAACTCATCTGAAGATGAAAAATCAAGTATGCGTAGTGAATTTAGTCAAAAGTTACGACAATATGTTGCGGATGCTGGTGATGGTCGAAAGGTTGAGAGGCATTTTACCGAAGAAGAACTGGGTGATATTCGTAAATTAATGCAAAAACCAGGTTAATATTTGGTTGGTTTAAAAGTTTTACGTATATTTGTACTATAATTTTTAAATTAATTAAAATGGAATCATTAAAAGAGGTACATGTTGGTTTCGATGTGAATAAAGTACTATTCATCATCGAAACTAATGATTCGTTAACTAAATCTTTCAACAAGTCATTTGACATCACAACCACCAAATCAATGGTGAGTTCAAACGCATTACCTGAAAATGTAATGGAAGCACTTAAGAGTATCTATCAACTGATAATACTTAACGATGACCATTTATCAGTAAAGTATTCTAATCTATCTTCCGATAATCTAGAGGTTAAAAAACCAACAGATACCGTTGCAACAAAACCTAAGAAATACCCAAAGTGGTTGGGAAAGGTTGCCGTTGAGCAACTGATTATTGAAAATGGTGGTGTGAAAACAGAATTACATTCAGCATTACTGGCAATGAACGATATTAAAAATGCTTGGAGTAGGGCTAATCGTTTTTTAATTAAAGCACAAGTTGATGGTTCAGAGATTGATAAGCTTAGTCTAAGAGAAATAATTGCTCTAGGGAAGACTTTTAACAAACACATGGACAGTGCTATAACTAGCAAAGATAATTAATTTGGTGGTTTAATATATTATTAGTATATTTGTTTAAACAAAAAGAAAAAGAAATGACCACTAACTTTAAAAACCAAGCACTAAACCGTTTAATTGCTAATACTAATAAGGTTAACTTACAAATACCACCATATAAAGGTATTGTTGGGGGTTACTCAATCGAGATGGTTATTAGTTATTGTGATAATGTGTATGATTCATATATTTATGATAAGGAGACCGATAGAGATTCAGATTTAGGTAAATTAATTGAATTGCTATCTGATGAAGAATCAAATATTGTAACTGATAATCTAATAATTAATTGAGCTAATAATCATGGCTAAAACAAAAGCTAAAACTAAGACTGAGCTAGAGTTAGAATTAAAAGAGGTTGAAATCCGACTAAAAGGGTTAGAAGCTGATGAAAAAGAGTCTATGATTAAAACCGAACTAGATAAGTTAGAGGAATCAAAAACGAGACTTATAATAGAGCAAATCGGTCAGCTAGATTGGATGCTACAATCAGTAGTTATTGACGAGGAAGAATCTATTCTTGGTTCTGAACCTAAATATATGAGGGTTTATAATGAAGAGGAGATATATATGATTAAAGATAAATTATTTAAAATACTTAAAAAAGTTTAAAATGTCTGATAAAAAATATTATAGACCTTTACCCGATTTTTTAACGATTAAATCGAATAGTATACTAAGTAAAAAAACTGGTCGTGGGGAATTAGGTTTATACACAACTAAACTTATATACCAAGACGAATATCTAGGTATTACACACCTTAATGTAGATTCTGGTGATGAGGATATGATGAGAACACCATTAGGTGGTTTTATTAATCACAGCGAAACCCCAAACTGTATGCTGGTTAGAGTATCTGAACATGACGATTCATATCAACTGGTTACTATTAATGAAATATATCCTAATAGTGAATTAACACTTAAATATACTCATTACAACCCAACAAAATGAAAGAAGTCTTGGACTCTAAGGGTCGCGAAACTTATATTGAGCACTCAGATGGTTTTTGGTCCAAAACACATACGATATACCATACCAACGGTAAGGTGAAAAGATATGAGCTTAATACTTCTGAAGGTAAGGAAACTGTATACAGAAACTCGCAAGGTCGTATTGACGAGATGGTATATGACTCAAAAGGTACGCTAGTTGACACCAAAAACGATATCTGGGTAGTAAAGTTGTAACTTACAATAACTTTATGTATATTTGTAAAATATAATTATTGCCGATGTTACTTGACGGAAAGAAAATATCAGAAGAGATTAAATTAGAACTAACCGAAGAGGTTAACCAATATATGTGTTATGGAAAAGAATAGTGATAAAATAAATGAATTTTTAGAACAGTTTGATTTAACAACCTTGGTAGCTGATGGGTTTGACGAAGCGATTGTCGGTATTATTATGCAAGATGAACACCCAAAGGTTGTGTATGATGAGTATAAATGTGTGGATATTCTTATTGAAGGGGGTTTAACTGAAGAAGAGGCCCAAGAATATTTTGATTATAATGTTTCAGGTGCCTATATGGGTGAAAGTACACCAATATTTATGCACCCAATATCTGGTATTTAAAAAAAAGAAAAATGACTAAAAAAAGAAAAGCTATAGACTGTAAGCTAGTAAGACCTAGCAAGTCAAATCCTGGTTACTTCAAATACGAGGTGACCATTGAAGATGTCGAAGGTAATACAGTAAAACAACCAGCATACGGTAAAGATATGCAAGATGCTATTAGTAGGCTCATATGGAATGAACGAATTGATAAGGTATCCAAAGTTTCAAAAAATAAGACATTGGAAAACTCCATACTATTTTTTATAGCCTTTGTATGTATCATTGGTCCTAGTATCTGGAGTGTGATGTTAGATACACCGTTGATATCGGTGGCTGGGCTATCAATAGCTGCTCTAGTTGGAACCTGCGTATATTGGTTTAACAATTGGCTATCTAAACGATGATTAAATCAGTTTTAAAATTATTTTTATACCCAGCAGCAATCTGTGTTGCGCTTATTGTTGTGTTATATTTTTTGAAGCTTATATGGTGCTTCGGTATTTGGGATATACAACCATTATTGAACCCACCAATAGGTCTATTTGGTTTACGCTTGGTATATATAACTACCTTTCTTTTTAATTTAGGTGTTCGAATTGTTGATAGCTTTGGCTTGTAATATTATAATTAATATTGTATATTTGTTACATGGAAAGATTAAAGAGATTTTACGTATACGAACAATCAGGTGATTACAGGATTAGACCTGATTCAGATGGTAAGTATGAGGTGATTAAAAGCTTTGTTAAAAAAGAAGACACCTTTGTTCAGGGTAGTTGTAATGTTACTGAAGAGGTTGTGTTTGTTGGTCGGTTATCCGATTGCGAATCCTATATTAATTTGGTTAAAAAAGGTTTATTAACTAACGACTAACCAAAAATAAATAAGATGAGTAAACAAGAACTAATAGAGTACCTTAGCAAAAGAATGGGTGAATATACTAGTTTTTATGAACATCCACAGGACAATATAGAGCACACACCTTTAGAAAATGCATATAATGAGGGTGTAAGAAGAGGCTTAGCAATAGCAATTGTTAATATTAGAGGAAAACTAAACCAAAACAAAGAAGTGGAATGATACAAGATATAGCAATAATATTATGTGTTATATTGTCAGTATATTGGTTATACGTGATTATAACAAAGGGCGATATAAATAAATGGTTATGAAATTTAAGTTAAAATAAAAAAAATGTAAAGATGAAAAAAATTGAAATTAAACTTTATGGTTATGGCGGTGAGTTAACCGCTGGAACATTATCAGATGAGCAATACGAAGAATTTGCAGATAATGAGGATATCCAGTCGCTGGATTGGTACGAGATTGATGATTTGGCTCACGCCTATGGGTGCTCACCATCTGGGGCAAAAATTCAGGTTATTGATTCTGACGGCAAAGTTATTTATGACGATGATATATATGAGTTGGAATATGACGTATATGATTATAAAGAGTGTTACTTTGCGTCTGAAGACACTAATATTATGTTGTGTTATCACAGCGAAAAGGGTGTGTTTTTTGATGGTGTCATAGAGTTGGACGATAATGAAGAGTTTGACTTCGATAATCTTACTTTGCTAGTAAATGATGTTATTGTTAATGACAATGATGACGAAGTTGGTTACGAGGTTATTAATATGGTAACATACAAAGGTGAGGAAGTTGATAATTTGGGTGAGGGTACAAATGGTAAATCATTTGATTCACATTTATTCAAAAGAATAAACGAGTGAAAAAAATTAGCTGTTCTTTGACGTTTTTTAATAATAATAATAATTTTTAAAAAATAGAAAATATGGAAACAATATCATTTATATTAGGTGCAGGTATGGTTGTGGGTTTACTTACAGGTATATTTGCGGTTAGAATTTATAGAGAAGTACAAAGATTAAAAGAACAAAATCAGTCCCTTTTTGGGGAAGTTAACGACTGGGCAAGAACCATGTGGGAGGAGACTAGTTGAATCGATTACTCTCAAAAGATATGGAATACTATGAAATTGATGATCCATATACACAAGAAGAACGTGCTGATAAACTATCCGATATATTAGACTAACTTTACAACTTATAGACACATTTCTATATAAAAAGAAAAGTCTATTATATGAAAGTTAACGAAATTGTTGATAATATGTCAACAGAAATTATTTGCATTATTGATAAATCGGGTTCTATGAACTCAATTAAGAGTGATGCAATTGGAGGATTTAATTCATTCCTTACCGAACAAAAAGATTTAAAAGACGATACACGAATTACTCTTTCACTATTTGATAGTAATTATAAATCTGTCTATAAAAACATCTCTCTTATGGATGCAGAAGAATTAAATGAAGAAACATATGTTCCTTCTTCAATGACTGCTCTTTATGATGCAATTGGAATCTCAATTGATGAAGCTAAAGAAAGATATAAAAATGATCCAGACAATAAACCTGATCGAGTTCTTGTTGTTATTCTAACTGATGGTGAAGAAAATCGTAGCCGTGAGTATGATCAAAAAAGAATCTTCGAAATGATTAAAAGTCAAACTGAGGATGAAGAATGGGAATTTATCTTCCTTGCTGCAAACCAAGATGCTATGAAAACTGGTCACAGTATGGGCATCAAGATGGGTAATTCACTGGATTTCGCACCAACTGGTGAAGGAACACAAGTTATGTATGCTCAAATGTCCGCATCTGTTAAAGGATATCGTTCAAGTAAGTCTAAAAAGGCTGATAATCTGATGAATGATACACCAGACCCTAGTAATAACTAATTATTTAAAAAGCCCTGATTTGTAAATCAGGGCTTTTTTATTTATATTTACATTATGAACGAAAAGCAATTATCACAACTGATAGGAACGATTTGGGAATCAACTAGCCCAAAAGAAAGCAAAATTGAAAACACTGAAAAGGTTATCAAGAAGCATATGCTTTCCACCTTGCAAGAAAAACACCGACAAGCTATGCTTGATGCAGGGCCTGAAATCTTTATTTTTAGAAAAAAATATGATGATTTTGTTGAAAATACCAAGGAATTACGCTCTTTAATTGAAAATATCAGTCAAAATTAACGACTAACATTTTCCCATTTTTCCTCCATCATTAATTTATATACTTTTTGTATTAAATAACTACTGCCTAATGATATAGCACCTTTCTCAGAGGTAAAATGTACCCCACAAATATAGGTAGTTCCCCTATTTCTGCGTAACACATCAAATTCAATTATTTTCTTTCGAAAATCCATAACTTCAAGGTTATTCTCGTCCAAGAAATTTTTAATTTGTTCACTTAAATATTTTCCAAGTGGTTGGTCAACTAAAAAATCGTGCCTATTAACAGAATGTACATCATCATCTTCTTCCCATATCAAGTACCCATGTTCGTATCTATGACAAATTCCTGGTAATTCAGTTAAAAACTTACAGAATTTAACAAACATATCCCAATGCTTCTTATAATCCTCATTAACTCGTATTTGCTCAACTTTTACTCTAAAAGAAGCACCTGGAAGAGTCACAATAGATACCTCACCATAAGTTTTAAGTCTATCAATTGTAGTTAACATTTTTGTTAAAACATTATCATTATTTTCAACCCCTACCCACTTTCCATCATTATCATAAGACATGGTTAAAATATGATTAGCTTTCCATTTGTGTAAAATCAATGGACCTGACATACTCTCATTAGATCCAATTGGAGTTTCTACCATATTTAAATCACATTTAATATCATCGTCCTTTAAATCAGAAATTATTCTTTCAAAGTCTAATTGATCACTATCAATATTTTCAAATAATTGGTTGAAACGCTTTATCATATTAATATATATTTCAAACTTAATATATAAACCATGAAATTAAAAACATTTGAAGATTTTCGCGAAGACGAATTTGAAGCTCCAGAGGAACATGTTGAAGTAGCTGAACAAGAAGCTGGCTTTTATTGGGTCGAATTTGATGGTAAAATGACAATTGCTGAATGGATTTATGATGATTCAGCAGGTGAAGATTTTTGGTTAGCACATGGTGAGCAAGATCCAATTGATTCAGAAGTAAGAGTAATCGAGCCCATTGAGCCTCCATTAGATGGTGGTGTAGAATTATATGAGCCTGCTGAAGGTGATCCAATTATGTAACCTTATTGAAAAGGTCAACTAATTCACTTCTTTGTTTATCATTTAATATATTCCTAGCACAATAATTTTCAAAATCAACTATAATATTATTTGGTATCTTATCATGATCTGCTGAGTGTGCTTGAAATATTTTATTATCTACTTTTTGTGTAAATGAAATATGCGGCATATACATTTTCTGAGCATAGCCAGCTTTAATAGTGAAACCTAATTGCTCACCCCTGTCTTTTAATATTTTATATTGCTCCGCATATTCTTCAATATTAGCTTTCTGATCTAAAATTTCAAATTGATAAACATATCTTATATAAACTTCTATGTCTTCATTCCAAGCTGATTTAACAACTGGGTTAATATTCGGTGTGCGACCTCGTTTTGCTTGTCTAACTTGGAATAAACTTGATCTGTTAAAGTTATTATTGCCTTTATCAACAGTTATTATCCAAACACTCTTTTCAAGTGTTCTTTCAAAATCAATAATATTTGTAACGATGGTATCTAGATCATCAAAATCAATACCTATACTATTTTCCAGACCAATTTGTATCTGATCATAGTCAATTTCATAATTTTCAAAAACTTTGAACGATTTCATATTCATATATATAAAAATAAATGATGTGTAAAATGAGTGATGATATGATAATACATGAGTGTGTGAGATGTAATACACACAAAAATATGACACATTTGAGGATAGAACTTGCAAAAGTTTCTGATATTAAATTAATAAGAGGATTCCTAACTGACCTTTTTTCAAAATCTGAATCATATCGAATAAACCCAGATGATATATTAAACATAATAAGTGAATATAATTCACACTATCAAAACAAAACAAATGAGGAAGTTATAGTTTTGATGAAAAATGATAATGAATATTTCCGACAGAAAATGATAAAGATTAGTGAAAATAATATTGAAAATTATGAAGATATACTCATCTTAATCAATTATATCAAAGAAGATAATATTGAATCAATGAAAAAATATATCAAAAGCTGTAATAACTTAAAGTCTTTAAAACATTCTAAAAATGTTTTCATCGAGAGTGAGCTTTTTGAATACCTTGATATACTGGACGAAAGGATAAATCAACTCGAATCATAATATATAACTTATGATTAAAAGATTTCACCAATTATTTGAATCTTATACAGATAACATACTTGATGCAAAAAGGGTAATTGATAATTTTATGGACGCAATACCTTGTGACTTGCGAATAAGTAAAGGAATAACATTGCGTGATAAACATGGAGTTCTTATACTTTCTAGATCAACAGATAGTAATGTACAAGGTGATATAATGGAAAGTGGTCTACTTCCAGTTTTTTCATATGGACATTTTGAGTGTACAACCTTTCATATAAATACTATGGATTATATTGAACATACAGGTAGTTTTTTACACGAAGAACATGAAGAAGAAGTACAAGAATTACAAAACCGATTAACAGCTATTTTTTCAAATTCTGATTTATATGATATTGATATTGAAGAACGGTTTATACGATTTGATATTTATAAAGATGTCACAAAATCAGTAGACGTTAAATCAACTGAATGGGAGGAAATATGTTACAAGATTAGAGAACTTGATGGTGAATTTTCTGATAACCAATTAAGAAAGGGGATAACATTTAGAATCCTAGCTCATCATGAAAATAGCTTTTTTGAATTCTTAAATCAATATGAAACAGATGTTCCTGAAGACCATTTAATGATGGACAAACACAAAGCTTGTAAAATAACAAATAGTAGTAACGGCAAAGATTTAATACTTATGTTTAATGCTGAAGACGTATTTGGGAGCTTTAACCCAGAACCAACACATTTAGATTTCAAAGTAACTTCAAATGATGATAATCTTTCCTTATATTATCTAATTGACACATTAAAAGACGCTATCAAATAAAATTTGCTTCTTAATATAATTTTTGTATATTTGTACAAACAAAATATGTTGGAAAATGAGGAAACGACTTCTGAAAACAATATCAATAGACCCAAGAATTTATTACCCGAAAGGAGCAATATTTGAAGTCTCTTCTGTTCTAGGAGAGAAAGGAATTTATGTGCTAGTGAATCATCTTCCAATTGATATAGATTATTCGGGCCGACCAACTGCTGGGTGGTTATACAAAGACATAAAAACGAAACAACTTATTCTATTCGATGAACTAATAGAAGGTGAAGATTATGAAAATCTAAATACAAACTAATGAATAAAAGACTCGAAACATTTCTAGTGTGGACACTAGGGGTATTTATTGTACTTATCGCTTTCTCTGTTGTATATATATCATGGGAAACTTATCCAGTACCAACTGGAATAGTTCTAGTACTTTTATGGATAAGCAGGTTACACAAAGATTATAAAAAGAGAAAAGAAAAAGATTAAAAGATAATGGCGGATAAAAAAGAAACACCAAAACAATTGATGCGCAGGGTTGTTAATAAGAAAATTAAAATAATTAACGACTTGAATCGTATTCAAGAATATTTAGAAACTCACAAAGACTTTCCTGATGGTAGTAAACAAGATTTACAATCAATGGATGTTCTACAAGAAAAAGTAGATGAATGTCTTAGTCTTTGGCACTATTAATAACATTAATTAAAAACAAAATGGGAATACACGTAGAAGTAATTAAAGGAGAAGGTATCAGTTTCATCGTTGATGAAGAAGTAGATACACTGTTAAGAATCGCTAAATATTTCATCAATACTGATGAACTAAAAGCAGATTTAGAAAAACACTATACAGGTGAGCAAGAACAAAAAGAAATGATAGAAGAAATATTAGATGTATATCTACCAACCTCTATTAAAATTAAAAATTTTGGCAATCAAGTAATTGATTCAAGATCAGCTCCAAATGGTATTATGTTGACAGGTGACCTTGAACATATTCAAATCATGATAAATGATCTCGGTCTAACCAAAAGAATCAGCCACATGGCAAAAGCTTATATAGGATAAAATATGGAAACTATAATCACAATTACAGCAATAGATAAACGCTCAACGGACACTATGAGTAGATCGTTTATGACAAATGAATCCTTTAAGGATATGGTATTAGAATGGGAAAGAGAAGTACCTTATGGTCGATACGAATTGGTCACACAAGACTATATGAGTGACTATGACCAAGAAACACAAGATGCTTTAGATGAATTAGAAGTCAGCAACTAATGTGGGAATATAAAAGATTAAAACTTGGTAGATCAATTGATATCAAGATGGAGGAAGAGTCATTAGAGAAACTTAATGAACTCGGAAAACAACGGTGGGAAATGATAACCTGTGAGGAAAAAGTATTTTCCAAAGAATCTTGGATATTATGTGTTTTCAAACGACAAACTCAGTCATTACCACAACCCCCACGGAATGCACAATCATAATAAAAGATGTGCTAACTGCGCCTTCCTACATATAGAAAAT
>Ga0208299_1000675_pt1 | contig 30100 bp, 41 predicted proteins | sample 15_taG_FD_184089 | JGI IMG/M metagenome (GOLD analysis project Ga0208299, IMG submission 184089) | Marine viral communities from the Subarctic Pacific Ocean - 15_ETSP_OMZ_AT15312 metaG (SPAdes) (version 2) | ecosystem: Environmental > Aquatic > Marine > Oceanic | place: Pacific Ocean | collected...
TAAAAATTATTCTGTTCTTCTTGTCGTTTAATTTGTTTAGGGTGATATAAAGCATATTCCTCTGCTTCTGGGAGAGTGGTGAATTGATCATAGCCTTCTAATACCTCATGTACTCTATTTTTCCATTTGATATTATTGGAGTTTCTATATACTCTCATTTGGTAATCGGGCCAGTTTACCCACGTTTTTTCATTTACTCGCCATCCCCATTGTTTAATGTGAGCTTCCGTTAACCCCTCAACAAGGTTGACGCGAGGAACGTAAAACATATCAATATTTAGGTTAGTATTTAATATTTGTGGGAGAACTTTCATTAATTCCATATTTGGATACTCATCAGCATCTATGTTGAATATGTAATCATTAGAACAATATGAAGTTAATAAATTCTTCCAATTTGAGAAATTATTATCGAATTTTTCTTTATTGAGTGAACCTAATTCATCTTCTACTGAAAGTAGATACTCCCACACCTCATCAGGACCTTTTGAATCCATTAATACTACTATTTCATCCTCTTCCCTCTTAGATACAGAGAGAAGAGATATTAGTTTTTTTATTTCTGTTATTTCATTATAAACAGTTATGGCGTATGATATTGTAGGGGTCATATTATTTAGGGTGTTACATCTAGTAGATTTAAATGATCTAAAGCATCCATGAATTCTCCCTCTGGGAATTCTTTGATAGTAGACATATCTGTTCTTCTTTTATAGAATTTGCCTTCTTCATTTGGTATGGGATATTTACTTCTATCTTCCTCAGGTATGTCTACTTTTTTAACAGCCGCCCACTTCCAATCTAAAACTCCTTTCCCATTAGCAAATATCATACCTTCGTCAGTATCAATGAATGAAGGAACCCATATATTACCATCTTCATCTTCAACCATTAATTCTTTATAAAGATTGGGTAGTACTTCCATTTGCTCTTCAAAGTATTTTTCACCTTGTTTCATTAAACTGTGAGTGTAAAATCCACACCCCATACATTGGGTAGTGCTTATATCAAGTGTGAGGGGATTAATGTAAGCTAAATCACTCCCACATTTATTACAATTAATTATTTTATCTTCTAAAACCATTAGTTTATTTTTTAAGTTTGGGAAGATTAATCTTCTTAAGTTTGGGAAGTTTCAACTCCACTTGTTTGGGGAAGTTTGGAATATTCTTATCTAAGATACCCCCTAATCTCTCCGTCATTTTATCAAAATTGAAATTAGTTCTACTATGTTGGCCTTGCTTCTTACCTCTTTCTTTCCATTGTTTGTAATTATGGAAGAAATCCATTAAATATGTTCCTATCTGTTGGTGGTCAGGAGCAAACCATTGTGAGTTTTCTACTAAAATATCTTTTACTTGTGATGATGGGTGGATGGGTTTTAATTCTCCACCAAGTAATGCGGTGTATTTTTCATCTAGAAAGTCAATATGACCAGACCAGTTAGTAGTAATGATAGGTTTGTCAGTTAAACTGAATTCTAATAGTGGTCGTCCAAATCCTTCCCCTTTGGTTAGCATTACCATTGCTTTAACTTTATAGTGATTATATAACTCATTCATTTCAGAGTCATGTAGGTCTCCATGTAGTAGATAAACATTTGGGAGCTTTTTACCTGGTACTGTGGATTTAATATCATGTATAAGTTTTTGTATTTCTCTTCTATCTAAGTGAGAAGATGAAGCTCTACTTGTTTTTAATATTAGGGCTGGTGGTTTCTTCTCATTTTTGAATATTTCATAGAATGCTTTTAGGAGTAAGAGTATGTTTTTTCTATCCTCCCCCATAACACTCCCAATAAGATGTCCTACACATAAGAAACAATAACTCTCCGGTATATCTTGTAGGGTATTGTATATTTTACTCGTGGATTTTTGTATTTTTATCATGGTATATCGATTTATTTTTTATTGCCACCTAAGTGGGTGATATTTGTCTAGCATCGCACCTTCAAACAGTATTTCCATGGGTTTTTCCATTTTTAAAGCACCCACATCTTCACCGGTTTCTTGATTTTTTCTCTCATACTTTGAATTTAGGAAGGTATCTTTAGCATGTTGTGATGATACTAAATTTAAATCCATTTTATTTAATCCTTCTAACCATGAAGGAGCACATAAGGTAGTTTCAATACCCGCAGTTATCCCTATATTATAATCACCAACTGCTTGAAATTCATTTGGGACTGTTATTTGTATCCAAACATTTGGTCTGTAGGTTAGTGGGAGAGGAATGATATGATCTTCTAAAAATCCCCATTCTTCTTGGTGTTTTTTGATGAAGTTTTTGGGTGTTGAGCCCCAATTACAAGCAATCAATTTAATATCCCACTCATCTCCTTTTAATTTAAATAAGGACTTAACCACATCGCGACTCCGACTGCCGTAGCCTGAGAATGTAGTGATTGGGGAATATACAACGCACGTTGTTTTACTGTTCATATTTATTACTTTTTATTCGGTTATCAATTTTTCCTAATGGTTGAATATTTGTAAATATACAACACTTTTTTTGTTCTTCCACGCTACTTAAGTCAAAAGCATCAAAGGGTTTAATATGGTCTAATTCCCAATAGGTTCCGTAATTTTCCCAATTCATTTCTGGTGTGAATTTATTTTCTAAATATACTTTAAATTCTTCCATACTACATCCTAGCATTTCTAAAGTTTTACCCTTTTTAAAAGTGACTCCATTAATCTGGTTTTTTAAAGCGTTTTTTAATCTATTTCTTAGTATTAGTTTTAAGGTGAAAATAGGGTCTTTATCCATTCCATACTTTTCATCATGTTCTTTTTTTCTTCTAGCTCTACTTTTGATTCTCCATTTTTCCGTTTGTCGGTGCTTTTTACAATAAGCTTTTTGTTTTTCAGGATTATCTAATTGGTATTGTCTTGAGTATGCTGCTTTATTTTCTCTATTCTCAGGGATGGAGAAATATTTTTTTGTGTATTTTTTATCACTTTTCCTTTTAGAGTCTCTATATTTTTCTTTTTTACATATTTTACAATAGCTTTGTAATCCATCTTTATTTGCAGAGCATTTATAATACTCAGTAGAAGGTTTTGCTTCATTACATTCGGGGCATTTTTTCGTTTCCATCATTTATATACTTTATAATTAAGGCTTCAATAACAAATTTCATTTTAAGACCTCTCTCTTCACAATATTCTTTCAATTGTTGGTGGATGTCTCCTTTTATTAGTAGTGATTTTTTCATGTTATTATTGTCTATTATACGTATGTAAAGAAAATGAGGATATACCAAGATATATGATACTATTGTTTTCCTTGCTCACGATTGGTTTTTATATTTATTACTTTTTATTCGGTTATCAATTATTTTCCTTGCCCACGATTAGATTTCTTATATAATTTGGAGGATTTTAATTTACTAGTTTTAGTTTTAGAATGTATTCCTGGGCGTTTTTTGTAATTTCCTAATTTGTATTCTTTCATCATTTAATAATTTATAGGGTGATTTAATTCTCTTGGTTTATAATCATCATCTTTAAATAATGACATATTTTCTCTAGGGACCCAAGTATCAAATAACTCATCAATAGCATCAACTACTTTATCTGTCATTTGCTGTGAGGTAAATCCTGCTTCATCACTTAAAGCCCATTGTCTGCCTGCTTCTCCTCTACGTTTTCTTTCTTTACCACCTACTTCCCATAAATTATACATTTGAGTAGCTACTTCTTTAGGGTCACACCTATCATCATAAATGTATGGAGTTAGTGGAGACCCAACTACTGATAAATTGTTTGGATAAACGGGGAATGCCCACTCACCATGTTCTTTATAGGTTCCGTTATGGTTTGATGGAAATTCAGTATTGAAATCCATCCACTCACCATTTTCATCTACAAATCTCATTTGGTCCTGCATACCACCAGTTACATTGGCAATAAATGGAGTTCCAGTAAGTAGACCTTCAGTTAATGCTAATCCCCAACCTTCGGCGGAAGATATTAACACTACCCCATCCGCCATATTATATAGATAATTCATATGCTTTTCTGGTAGGGATTGTGGGAATATATTTACATTATATTTTTCTCCGGGGCAGAAGAAGTCTTTTACGGCTACTAAGTCGGTTCCATTAGGGTCGGAGGCTTGGGTATGGAGAAGTAGCATACACTTTCTTGCTTCTTTCTCAGTTAATTTATCCATAAAAAGTTTCCATGCTAGAATCGTATCAGGAATTGATTTCCTTCTTATATTCCTGGAGTTGAATAGTAAAACAAATTCGTAATCCCTTCCTCTAAATAGTTCTTTTTTGAAGTTTAAATACTCCTCATCCTTATTGGAAACTGGGTAGAATATATCACTACCTAATCCATGAGGTACGTATTTTAACAAAATTGGGCAACTTCTATTATTCTTCATCAAAATTGTTGTTTTTAAATTTTTTATTTTTTCTATTATAAGCTTTTTTTACTTTTAGTACTTTTGGGTTGTAATCTTCATTAAAATCCTCTTCTAAGTCTTTAAGATTTATTTTATATTTATCTTTCTTCATGATTATTTATGTTTAATAGTACTTCTGGTTGGTTTTGGTTTGGTATTTCGGGGACCATATTTTATTTTTTCTTGGTAGTATTTATTCTTCCAATAGTAAGACTGGTTCCCCCAGATATTAGAGTTATTGTAGTAATAGTAATTATAGTGGTAGGGGTAAGAATAGTAATAATAGGGAGTGGGGGTGCTTCTAGGAGTGACATCATATAATACTTCACAAGAAGTAAACAATACTCCACACAGTAAAATTATGAAAATTATATTCCTCATTGAATCATTTTTTATTGATTATCTAAATCATTCCAAGGTATGTCCCCAGCATCTAATACTAGTTTATTTATATTCTTGGTTTGTTTTGAAATAGCCATTAGTAAATCACAACTTTCATAGTACTCACGGTTATATTGTGGAGCAGGTAAAGAATCCCATATATTTAAGTAAATAATTGGAATTTTATTTCTTATTTCATTCTCCATAGCAAATACCCAAGTAAATGAACGAGGATCTGTAAATAGCATAAGAGCGTCTGGTTTTTCTTTTTCTATTATTGCTCTTAACACTTCAGCATTACCATACCCATCTGATGGGTAAAGTATTACGTATGCATCGTCAATATTTGAGTGCTTATTAGCATCATCAGATAATGATATTATTTTTCCTTTTTCAGCATGGTTAATTCCTCCGGCTATTTGGCACCAATTATAATGGTGGGAGGAGTTTAATACAATTGCTTTAGAAATATTCCCAACACCCGAATGAGCTCTAAGATCATCGGATATTAAGAGTATTTTTTTTCTTTCGTTTTGAGGGAGATATTTATCTTTCATTATAAAAATAATTGTTTTAATTTTATTTAGTTAAATATAATAACTTTTCTTTTAATATCCACGTAGTTTTATAAAGAATTAATCGTTTTCTTCATCCCCATAAGTTAAATCAGTATGGTTATGAATTTTCTTACGAAATTCCATATCAGTTAAATACAGATGAATAGCTCTGTCTGCTAATTTTTGGAAACTAAATTTGTATTTTATACATAGGATTTTAAAAGGATCCCACATATCACTACTAATCTTAACACTTGTTAATTTTAAATTTTTCATTTTATTTATTTTTTTTATTTTTCTTGAAAACTTCTTTTGCCTCCCTTTTAGCGCTTTTAGTTGCTTTAGATACTGTTTTTCCTTTTACATCACAATGCTCAGGCATGTCTTTAAATGGGCAGTAGAAGCAAGCTTCTTTTGAAGGGGTGGGTTCATATTTTAATTCTGAAAATCCCCCCTTAGGATTGAAAGCGGTTGTTATAAATTCATCTATTTCGTTTTTGGCTTTATTTAATTTTACCTTACCCGAAGCTGGAATGAATTGTTGTATTCTGGGTATAGCATAATCAGCGCTCTCATATAATTTACGTTTTAGTATTATAAATTCTATTTCAATTTTATCTATTGGGATGTTAAACATTTGTGATAGATATTTTTTATAGAATACTAATTGTAGTTGTTTGAGTTGGTCTTTTTTCTTTTTAGGACCCCAAGAGTAAGTTGATGTTTTAAGGTCAATTACCTTAAATGTTTCGGTTTCCTCGTGATACATTAACACATCAATAAATCCTTGAAATAATACATTAGGATATTTACTATTAGGTATTACTCTGATGGGAATTTCACAACCCACTAAATGCCATCCTCTTTTGGAAAAATATTTGGTTTTATTTTTCTTAAAAAATTCAATTATATTAAGTCCATCCTCATAAAACTCATGTAATTCCTCAGAATTAGTAAAGTGGAGATCTTTATTCTTTTTAAAGTTTCCCTTATACTCTTTACGAAGAGCCTCCTCAAAGTATTCTACTAAGTCAATTTCATCAGCTTTTACTATACTTTCATTATACATAACATCCAAATAATTTTGGAGAGTCTCATGCATAGCAGTTCCAAATATAGTATAAATAGAAGGATTGTATATTTTGACATTCTCTCTATAATGCTTAGACCATCTATACCTACACTCTTTAAATACAGAGAATTGTGAGTATGAAATCGCCTTTTGATAACCATATTTGATAGCTTCAGGTTTAAAATTTTGGATTTCTTTTACGATACTGGGTATTTTTTTGTTGCCCATTAGGATTTTTGTTTTGTTAGTTTTTTAGATTCCTTCCCCTCTATTCCCATTTGTCTTAGTATACCTTCAATTTCTTTAGGAGATAGTAAGTTTAAATATTGAGAAGCTTCCTTTAAACTACACTCAAAATAAGTAGCTATGTGTTCTTTCAATTCTTTAGTGAATTTTTCTTTCTTATTTTTTATATACTTAAAGTAACTTTTCCTTTTAGGAATAAATTCCCTTAAAAACTCATAATGATGTTGTTTATTTTGTGGGGGGATGGTTTGAGCCATATTGGCTAATTCAATATAATCAGGGTTGAACGATATAAATCGTGTTACGAGCCAATTATTATAAGTCTCCCACTCTCCTTCCGTGAAGGAAGTAGAGGGGGACTTAGTAATAGTTATCTCATTTAACCATTGAAATATATTGGTGATCTTTCCCATTATTACAATGTATGGTCTTCATATTCTTTGCGTAATGCTGGGGGGATTGAGTCTTTGAGTATTTTTTTAGACTCAATATCATAAAATACTGGTATAGGGAGAATACTATCTTCTTCAGTTCCAGCTAGGAATTTACTTACTTTTCTTAGTATTGTTCCTTGTGCAAATATTATTCCATCGTTAAATCCATTAATTGGAGTGGTATTTGCAATATCAAAATCTAATCCCATTTGTGGGCCTTTATTCATGTTTTCATTCATGGTTCTATTATTTATTTAATTATATTGTTTGGGGTTTAATAGCTTCTATTATTTTATATAAACAAGCACTTACACATATTTCTTTATCAACTACAAAATTACTTTGATAGAGATGCTCGTTAAGTATTACCATTACGGATCCTTCTCTACTTTTAGCAAATTCACTAGCATTATCGAATAAGTATTTATAAAGTCCTTCAAAATCATTAGTACCAGAGTTAATAATTGCTGTTCGGATATTTTTGAAGTTTGGATTTTTCTTCTTCAATTCCTCAACAATCGTTAACATATAATTAGAGGATACTAAGGACTTTGAGTCAATATTTAACTTACCATCTTTAGTATAGAATTGGATGGTATCTAATAATTTTCTCATATCAGGATAGAAACTATTAACCATAGTTACTATGTCTTCAATAGTTGCTTCAGTATTTTCTTCATCCATTACCCATTGTAAATGATTTGCTACTTCTTTCTTTGATGGAGGTGATATTTTAATTACTTTACACCTAGATTGTAGAGCATCTATTATACGTTCTACGTAATTACAAGTTAATATAAAACGAGTATGTACTGAGAATGTTTCAATTACATTTCTTAAAGATGCTTGAGCGGGTAGTGTTAGGAAATCGGCTTCATCTAATATTACTACTTTAACTTGTTTGAATGAAGCAGTTGATGCAAATGATGATACTTTATCTCTAATAGTCTCAATACCTCTTTCATCCGAGGCATTAATATAAATGTAATCGCAATTAATATTCTTAACAATTAGTTTAGCCAAGGTAGATTTCCCAGTTCCTGGAGGTCCATAAAACAACATATGTTGAATGTCTCCTGTTTCTAATGAACGTTGGAGGCTATCTTTAACGGCTTCGTTTCCTACAAACGTATCTAAGGTTTGAGGACGGTATTTTTCATTTAATATAGTATGTGTGTCTCTATTCATAGGGGATAAATATACGAAAAATTGTTTAGGAAGACAAATTATTCTTCATCTCCATATATGTTAAACTTTTTTACTGGTGGGGGTTTGATTTCCTCTTCGTTAGTTTTGATAGCATATAATTTACTCCCCATAGGATCTAGTCTGTATTCACCTCTAAATTCAGTAGCGCTTAAATAAGCCTCTAAGGTATCAGTTAGGGTCTTATGAGTTATATTCTTTGAATCCGCTACAAGAATCCAAGAGTCACCCGCTCCCTTAATTCTTGTAGCAATTAATTCATTTATTTCAATGGTTTTTGTACCCATCTTACATCATCCCTCCCATACCTGGCATACCCATCATAGGATCTGCTTCTGATTCATTACTTGGTAAGTCATAAACTACAGCTTCAGTTAAGAGAACATTCCCCGCTACTGATGCTGCGCTTTCAAGGGCAACACGAGTTACTTTAGCAGGATCTATAATTCCAGCTTCTTTCATGTTTGTAACTTTTTCTGTTTTAAGGTTATAACCCGTCCATGAATCATCTCCAGATTCTACTAATTGATATTTGCCTATCATTTGGGCTGCTGTAGAATCATACCCAGCGTTGATCAGGATTTGTTCGAATGGTTTACCGCATGCTTTATGCACGATTTCCGCGCCTAAATTATCCAGGGTGATGTTATTTCTAGCATATAGTAATGCTGCTCCTCCTCCAGGTAAAATTCCTTCTTCCAAAGCGGCTTTTGTAGCATTTAAAGCATCATCAACTCTATCTTTCTTCTCATTCATCTCAGTTTCTGTATAACCACCTACATGAATAATAGAAACACCACCAATCATTTTGGCTAAACGGTTTTGTAGATTTTCAACTTCAAATGGGGTTTGAGCCTTATCAATAAGAGATTGAAGCGAATCAACACGCTCTCCAATTTCTTCTTCACTTCCTTTTCCATCAACAATAGTTGTTTGGTCTTTAGTAATTGTAATACTTCTAGCTTCACCAAACCACTCCCAATTGAATTTATCCAATTTCATTCCTTTATCTTTGTCTAATACTTTACCACCTGTTAGGATAGCAATGTCTTCAAGAATTAATTTTCTCCTATCCCCAAAGTCTGGAGCTTTGACTGCTGCTACTTTTATAGTACCTCTTGCTTTATTTACAATTAATGTAGCTAAGGCTTCATTGTCAATATCTTCAGCGATTATTAGTAATGATTTATTACGTGTTGAGACTCCTTCTAATATTGGTAGTAATTCTTTAGCAGTAGTTATTTTACTGTTTATAATTAAGATATATGGGTCTTCTAATGTAGTAGACATGGTGTTATTGTCAGTAACAAAATAATGAGATTTATAACCTCTATCGAATTGCATACCTTCAACTGTCTCTAAGTAAGTTTCACCTGTTTTACTTTCTTCGATTGTTACTACTCCATCTTTACCTACTTTTTGAATAGCAGTAGATACTAATTTACCTACTTCTGGATCGTTGTTAGCGGATATTGAAGCTACTTGCTCTAATTGATTTTCATCTGAAATGTCTTGAGCGATATTTTCTCTTAAACAGCTTATTACTTCTTTTACAGCTGTATCTATTCCTCTTTTAATTTCCACTGCATTGGAGTTGTTATTTAAATGTTGAACACCCGCCATAATCATTTCCTTTGCTAGTAGAGTTGAGGTAGTAGTACCATCACCGGCATCAATGGAAGTTTTGATAGATGCTTGCTTTATCATTTTCACTCCTAAATCTTCAATGGGATCTTCTAGAGACCCAATAGATTTAGCAGCTGATACTCCGTCTTTGGTTGTAAATACTTCACCATTCTTTAAATAAATAACATTCCTGCCTGAGGGCCCTAATGTTGAGATGACAGTGTTGGATAGTTTTCCTATCCCATTGATGAGTTGGGTTCTTGCTTCTGACCCAAATTCCATATTTTGATTTTTTCCCATTTTTATTACTCTTTTATTAAAGCTAAAACTTCGGTTTCTTTACCTATTAAATATTCTTCTCCTTTATACTCCATAGTAGTAAATCCCATTGTAGGAAGAATAACTGTATCTCCTACTTTAATACTTGTGGGGATAAATTCACCTGTAATGGTGGGTTTTCCTAGACCTACGGCTTTGACTAATCCTTTTTTATTTCTGTCTTTTCCTAAATCAGGTACTACAATAGAACCATATGTTTCTTCGGTATCTTCTATTTCTTTAACGATGATAGCATCAAACAAACATTCTAATTTAAATTCTTCTTTCATAAAATTGATGTTTCAATTAAGGTTTTTAATTCTGTTTTAATATTTCTCCATTCTGTAATGTATTCTCTTAAAGACTCATATTTATTTTTTTTCTTTAAGGCTTTCAACTCAGCAATTTCCTCTATAGCATTGGCAAATGAGGAAAAGTAACTAAGTTTCTTTTCAGATGATTTTGGAACTCCTTTACTGAAATGGTGTTTACCATCACTTATTTGAGTTTCAACTATTGCATAGCAGTAATCATCTTTTACTAAGTGGTAAGGTTCCATTAATGGATCTTTTATTTCCGTCATATAACTATTTTTATTTTTGTTTATGTAAATATAATAACTTTCTTTCTAATAACCACGCTTAAGTATAAAATACTTTAATATATCAATATATCTATTATAAATATGGGTTAGAAAATAGTTTGTGCATTTCTTATTACAAAGTATGTACTTTCTACTCCATACTCATCGGTGAATTCTAACTTCATTAACCCTTGTGAGTTAAGAGATATTTTTCCTTTAATTAGTGAGGGTTTGTTTGCTTTAAAGATATTATTGGTAGTATTGGCATTAAATGAAACCCTTAAGTTGGGGTAGTGAGTTTCTATGGGAATAGAGTAATTAACTTTATTATTATGTCCTTCTTCATCTCCAAATGTGAAATTTAATCTATTAACTCCTTCAAATTCATCAGTGGTAATCATTAAGTTTTCACTTTCAGCAAGAGCACTTTTAGCCTTTATTAGATTTGTAATTTCTTCCTCACTCAAATTATACTCAATATCCCACTCAGTATCCTCTACTGTTCCTACTTTTCCTATTAGGAGGGGATCTGATAGAGCATATGTTAAAGTATAGTGTTGGTCTGATATATTTAGTTTAGTTGAGAGTTTATTTGTTTTTTCCACTTCTAATACTATATCAGCACTACATACCCCTATTAGATTAAGTAATTTTTTAGTATTATATATCGCTAATTTACAATCGTCCAATTCAAAGTCAGGGCATCGTATGTCTCCTATAACATCCGTGGAGGGAGTCATAAAATCAATTGATAGACATTTATCTTTAATAACCCATTTAACAGCTTCATTAATATCTAAATGGTATTTTTTGATTATCGATTGTAATAGTAATTTCTTTGTTATCATAATTTAAAAAACTTATTTTTATATTCATTAATATATAAATTATATCCTATATCTCCAAAGAATCCTTCTAATTTATTAAGTAATATTGATGTAAAAATTTTATTACGGTCAACATTAGCTTCAATAAATGCCTTAATTTTATCAGGCATATCCCCTTCTAAAAAAGCAATCGATTCTACTTGGTAAGGATTGGATTTTAAATAAATCCATTTAATTTTCTCCCCCTGAGATATGTAATTATGTTTAGAATTTAATTTCCAAAATCTTAATAAATCATTGTAATTGGAAGATGCTTTTACAGCAGCGGGGGCGCCTTTCTTCATTTTGGAAAATATTTCACCTACACTTGCCTTACGCTCAATGTATTTGTTTAGGGTTTTTACAGATGTGGGATTACCTAAATCGGTAAATGGTATTTCACCTGTAAGTATTTGTTTTCTTAATTTGGTTATTTTGTCGTTAACTTCTTCCTCCCCCATACCTTTTAGAACTTCTACTAAAATCTCTTTAAAGAATTTACCTAAAATTGGGGGAAAGTTGGCTTTTTTAAATTCTAAGCCTTTAATATCTAATACTTCTTTAGTAATTCCCTCTTGTTTAGTAATCCACTGAGCATATCTTCGTGTGGCTCTAAAATAAGCTGAACGAATAACTGCTTCTGTTTTCATTTCTAATTTATGAGTGGGGACGTTGAAGCATTCAGATGCTAATTGGGAGTAGGAGTCATTAATTATATTTTGATAATTAATAGCTTCCTCTTCTAAGACCTTATCTTTTTCTTCATCACCCATTTCATCAAAATTAGGATAAAGAAATCTTAATAAAGGCTCAGCATGTACGTAGATTGAGTCAGTGTCACTGTAGGAGACGTAATTTTCGTCTCCTTCATCACATATTTCCAATGGGATTTCTTCTATTTGCTTCATATACTATTTTAGAATCTTTCGTCTATTCCTGGGACTATTATTACACCCTTATCTTTTTCACCTTTACTTGTAACCATTTGGGGTTTTGGAGTAACATTGAATCTATAACCATTGAGCTTAAATTGCCCTCCTTGTTTTAGCATTTTTTTAAAAAACTTTTCTTGTGCTTCATTCCAATCTTCACTAAGTTTAATAATTTCTTCTTTTTCTAATTGTTCATTATTAACTAATATTTTCACTTCTTTTCTAATCGATTGTTTCTTTAGCATATATTTTTTTTATTTACGTCGTAAATATACGAAGGAGGGATTAGGTATCCAAATTTTTATACATAGAAAGTGTATTTATTTTAGAGTTCCTTTCATTCGAGCATTTATATTACGATTAACAGTTAAACCACTTTCAACAATTACTCTTTGACCTGTGAGAGTTACAGCTTCAGCTAAATATACATTTCCATACCTATTATAATCTCCTAGAGCTAAACTCCCATATACAGCATTCATAAGAATTTTTTGTGTGTATTGTAGGAGGAAGTATTTCTTACCCTCACTCTCATTTCCCCCAGTATAGGCGTTCTTCATTTTATCTTTATACTTAACTCTCTCAGCAAACCAACCTTCTAATATTGAGGTTAATACTGATTTTTTATTAGTATTAAACATAACACCATTGGCTGATATTGAGAATTTATTATCAACTATTATCTCAATTAGTTTTTTGGCTGTTACTTCTGTCTGCATTCGTTGGGAGTTTTCAATAATTAATTCAGTATTAGGATCCATTTTTCTTAAGTCGTTTAGACCTGAGTGTTTATTTCTGTCATTTTCATTAACAATCCTACCTACCATAGTTTCTTTACCTAAATTTAGAGTCATTATGAGACTAGGATATAGTGAAACCAAATCTTCATCAAACATATAATTATAAATCCCAGCTTTGGGACAGAATAAATAACCACCAGCATATCCCTTCTTGAGAGCATTAGTGTCTTTTGATGGAGGGATGATGTTTTTATCTAATAAGTAGGAGGAAATAGCTCCATCCTGTGTTTTAGTGTTAGAGTATACTTCACTGTAATTATGTTTACCCTTATGGGATAGATTTTTTGTTAAAGATAAATACTCAAAATGTTTATCTAATTCAACAAGAATCTCAACATCACGAAAGTTATATTCAATAAATAAATCAATATCACTTCGGAATAAATCATCTAAGTTACCTGAGTATTCGATTTTCTTTAAATTAGCATATTTTTCACCTATGTCATCTAATTTCCAAGATATTTCGTCTTCCCAACTATATTTTCTATGAAGTCTCATATAATCTAAAGACTCAACACCTATTATTTGGACGAAAGTATCTTGACTCCATGGAGTTTCTCTTACATACCCAATAGGAGATAAATGCTTAGCATAATCTTCACCAATTACATTACACATTCTAAAGTATAAGTAAGGAATATCAAAGAAATCACTATTATAACCACACAAAATATCAGGATCTATTTCCCTCATTTTGTCAACGAATTTAAGAAGTAATTCTCTTTCATTCCTACAAGGAATTATTTCCTGATTATTGATGTTTTTGGGTGATATTTTACCTTTCTCATCTAATATTAAAATCCCCCATTGGTTAACCTGCTTATCATACCAAGCTATAGATGTTATTTTTTTAGGGGCAGTTTTAATATAATCAGAAGTAAGGGAATCTAACATCTCACACTCAATATCAAAAAACATTTCCTTATGAGTTTCAGAGGGAGTATCATCAGTACCATACCTTTCAATAAGATAATGTTGGTAAGGAGTCATGTCGTCAAAGTGGATGCCATTATCCCCTTTTTTATATTTATAAGTTTTTTGGAGATACTCCCCATTCAAACCCCTAAAAGACGCATCTTCCTTACCACATTCCCGATACGCAGGTTTAGTCCATTCTACTTTCTCATACCCAAAATCATCCCAAAGATGAATGTGATATCTATTATAACCTAAATTTATATGATATGCCTTCTTGTACATTAACTTTATTTATCGCTTGAACCAAAACCTTTTTCACCACGTGCTGTTGCTTCTACTTCTTCCTCTGAAATCCATGAAGTTGAAGAACTAACCATTTCATATACTATGAATTGAGCAACACCTTTTCCTTTTTCAATTACTTGGTCTGTGTCGGATAAGTTGAATAATTTGATTCCCAAATCACCTCTATAAGGATTATCTATAATTCCAGGGTGGGGTTCTAAACCTTTCTTAAAACCATTTCCTGATCTAGCTTCAATTCTAAACCAATAATTGGGTGTTAAATATCCCAATTTGAGACCTACAGGAACTACAGCACTTCCTTTAGCAGGGATTGTAGTTGTTTCTACTGCGAATAAATCATAACCAGCATCCCCTAATTCTGGGTGGGGATGGTTCTTTTGAGGTAATATGGCTTCGGGATGTGTTTTTACAAATTTGATTTCTACCATAATTATTTTATAACTTTAATTATTCTACTTTTAGTTACTCCAACAACTTCAAAATTGCTTTCACCTTCAAACTCTTTGTATAGTTTGGTTTCAGCATCTGTTACGGATACTGCTTCAACTAGGTATACTTCATTAATTTTTTGGACTTTACCTTTGTCGTTTTCAAATTCAATTTTTACTTTTCCTTGATAAAACATATTATTATTTATTTTAATTTATATTTTGTAAATATACGAAAATTTTCTTGGGGAACCAAGCAATTTATACTTGATGACCCCCATTATTAATTTTAATACTGTTGAAAAATTCTTCACGTGCTAAATTATCATTATCTCTAAATACACCTGATGCTTTAGTTGTAACCATAGAGGCTCCATGATGTTTAACTCCGCGACAACTCACACAGGAGTGTCCAGCCACAATAGTAACAATAACTCCTTTATTTCCTGATGTTATTTCATTTACAGCATTGTGAATAGCAGATGTAAGTTGCTCTTGAATAGCTCCTCTACGTCCAAATAATTCAACAATTCTATTTAATTTACTTAATCCTATTACTTGTCCTGTATCTCCCGCTACATAACCAATATGGACTACTCCATTTATTGTTTGGTGATGGTGTGAACACATTGAAGTTAATGGTATATTACGTTCTATAATAACACCATCATAACCATCACTTGGAAATGAAGTAATAGGAGACATTGCTGTGTATCTTCCAGCCCATAAATCATTGACATATGACTTCGCGACCCTCCGAGGTGTTTCCATTGAATTGGGATCATTCCTCCAGTCACATCTTAAGGCATCTAGAAATTCTCCAAAGGCTTTTTCAGCCTCATTTATCATAATTGATTTTTCATCATTATTAAGAGGAAAACCAACAGCAACCCCATTGGCAAATCCTTCTTGAACTACCTCTAATTCTTCATGTATTTTTCTTCTTTTATTTTCCATGTATAATTTTAATTATCTTATTAATTTAATATTTTATATTCGTATATTACACTCCTGTTTTCATATCCCATAGAATTACGTGTAATCTATCGCTAAATTTAACGTTGTGTTTGATGGCCATATCCGCCGCCATATTTCTAGTTTCTTCTAGCTCTTCACGGTTTTCACCCTCAGGCATTATCACAATTTGTGATTTTTTGATTAATCCTGGCTCTAGGAATGTTTCATTTATCTCATCCCAGTCTTCATCGCATGTAACTACGAATTTAAACCAACTATTTTCAAAACTGCTTACTTCCTTAATAACTTCGGGTTTATATCTTTTTCTTAATTTATTACCTGAGTTTTGGAGTTTGGGGCTATTATTCCAAATAGAAATATACTTAACTAATTTTGGGAGAGGTGGTAATACACACTCATTTTCTATTTCTACAATTGGTGTAAATTCAAATCTTTTTACAAATTCATCCAATAATATTAATAATTTGGATTGTTGTAGTAAGGGACTACCACCAGTAAGAACCATATGTTGACCATCTTTTAATTTATCAACAGTTCCACCTTCTTCTAAGATATCTAATACTTCAGTAATTGTATAGGGGTTACCATATCTCCAAACTGAAACACTATCACACCAAGAACAATTTAAGGTACAATCCATTAATCTTATAAACATAGCGGGGTCTCCCATAAAATTTTCCCCTTGTATCGTATCTGAGAACATTTCACTTATGTTTAAATAAGGTTCGTTTGGGATCTCTCTTCTAAAATCAGGATTCGCGGCTATTAATGTTTTACTCATAATATTTATTTCTTTTATATTTCACATTTTCTATCATCATACTCAAATATTCCCATATCGGTGGCATATTTGGATATTTCACCTCCTCTAGTACTATAGAAATTTTCTCTTTCATTGTCTGAAATACTATCTGAGAAGCATTCTGTCCAACAATTTGGAGTTTCGTATATTTTTACACCATGTATTTTTAATCCTGTTGGGGCGTCATGGTATAAGGTATCAGCTAAGATTTCCATTGCTAAAAATATTTCTTTAGCTATATTTTCTACTGAGGGATTGCAATACTCACTATCACCATTAAGAGACATTAACCATAATTTGGATTTGTAGTCTAATGTAGTTCGTATAAGTTTAAGATCATGTGGGTTAAGAATCATACCATGATCTAGCCTATCTTGAAGGAATTCTATAAATACACGTTTGATTTCTTTAAAATCAATAGCATATCCTATTTCTTCCATATTCTCAAAGGAGAATGTTAATTCAGTTAGATAAGTGTGACCATGAATGTTAAAACATTTCATTCTTTCATTCATAACTCTATGACCACAATCTAAACTAGTTTTTCTACTGATGTACTGGGTTTTTTTACTCATATTTTAATTTTTTAAAGTGGTTTTTTATTCACTGATAACCTTTATTTTTATTTTAATAATCCATAAATATACGAAAGATTATTGTGATATCCAAATAATTTTTAACTATTTATTTTATTTTTTTAATTAGGGTAAATGTAAGTATATGAAATAATTTCCTCAAAATCCTCTAAAGTTGTAAGAGAAGTTTGTATTTCTTCCCCTCCTACTCTAAAAAAAACAAAATTACCATCGTGATAATAATAATCTATTCTGTCGGGGTTTACCATCATATGTCCATCTTGTGGGGGTGTTTCTCCAATTATATTATCTTCTTCAATGTATATTATTGGTACTCTCACAAAGTGTAGGGCCATATTTTTTTATTTTAAATTAAGCATAAATATACGAATCCCCTTTCGAGGATCCAAATATTTATTTAATTATTATATAGGAATTTATATTTCTACCTCACAGGCTCCAGAAACACAAGCTAAAGCATCCCCAAAATCTGTATGGTCTTCTTTCTCATTGACTTGGGTTAAATCAATAGCACTCATATTGTAAACCATTTTATTGTAAGTTTCCTTATCTATAGTTTCAAATGGGGCCTGTTGGAAATCTCCACCGTCATAAGGTAGTACTGCTAAGCCATTGAATTTATCTCTATTATTCCACATCCATTCTCCTACTTTATCCCACTCTCCATCTTTTACTGAGATAGTAGCTGATACATTATTGTGGTTGGCTCCTTTGTTATACCCCTTTCTTACCCACTCTAGATTAAATTTCTTTACTCTTGTAAGTAAACTAAAAGTACTTTCATGTCTTAAAATAGCATTGTCAGGTGCTTTTTGTGGGATTGATAGAACAGCTTGAATATGTGGTTTAAATACATCATCTTCTAATAATTGAGGATTTGTTTTCATTAGATAATGATAGAGACTTTCGGTTTTACCCATTCTAATTCTTCTAATGAAATACTCATCATACCAAGCATGAATACCACTAGCTGTTCCTAATACTAAAGAACTAGTTCCTGATGGTTTCATTGTAGTTACTCGGGATGCAGTGTTTATTCCTAATTTTTTAGCCCACTCTTTATTGGTTTCTTTTGCTATTAACGCGGCTTCTTTTAAATCGTAGTCTTTATAGGCTCCACTAGCAACTCCAGTTAAACCTACACCTACTAGGGCATCTTTTTCAGTTGTTTCTCTCCAAATTTCTCTTAAGTAATGAAAGTCAGTATATGCTGCTTGGAGTGTTCCTAATATAGCAGCTGCTTTTACTCTTTCATTTAAATCTGATTGGGATTTAATGTTGGATGCATTTACTTCTACTAAATTACAAAATTGATGGGCTTTTAAAGATATTTCCCCACATGGGTTAGTTCCAACGTCTTTATCATTAGTAAAGAAAATACCAGGTTCTCCTGATTTATTAGCTTTTATTACATTCCATATTTCTTGGAATTTTTCTTCTGTTACTTTATGTCTAACAAATACCACTGAGTTGTTGGCTCTTCCTCTTTGGGGGTTATGCTCCCACCAAGCTCCACTTTTACTGTATAGCATTTCTTTATCACTAATGTTGAAAAGTGAAATTAGAGCTGCTCTTCTAATACCCCCACTAAGTACAGCGTCGGCAATATAGCAAACTATATCATGGGCTTCAATTGAAGTAAGATACTCACCATTTTTCTTTCTTTGGAGTATTTTTTCTATTTGGAATAAACATTCTTTTAATGGCTCAGGTCCTGGAGCTTTCCCACCTGCGGTTAGTAATTCTTCTCCTTTTGGTCGTATGTCTCTGAAGTCAAATTTAGGTCTTGTTGTTAACTCACCAAAATATCCTTTCATTAATACTCTAACAGCATCCGCCCATCCTTCAATTGAATCCCCTATTAGGAATCTTCTTGATTTAGTTGGGATTCTGATTTCTGGTAGTTTGGAGATGTGATGTGTTTGAACACTAAACCCAACCCCAGACCCCGATAGAAGTAGGAACATTATTTCTTGGAATGCTCTCCAATCATCTAAAGGCACATAGGAACAATTATAAATTCTAGCATTATTTATCTCAATAGGTTTTCCACTAAATTGTAAACTTCTCATACTTGGGAGAACCTTTTTATCATATACTTTTTTATATACTCCATCTAAAGTTTGGAAATCTTCTTCACTTAAAGTAAATTCATCATCTTTAAATTTTGAGTAGTGCATATCTTTATTTCGGGTAACTATTTCTTCCCATGTTTCTCTTCGTTCGTTGGATTTTAAATATTTTGCATATTTGTTGTAGATTACTATATTGGATGATAACTCTTGAGATTTAAGCATAAATTATTTATTGTTAAAAGGTTTAAAGTTGTAATAATAAATATTGGAAATTTCTAAAAAAAAATAAATTAATATAAAAAATTTTTTTGAATAAGATTTTCACAATTTTTATTTTGTTTTTCTGTTGATTCTTTAATGATAGTATATAATATTATTCATTGTTTTTATTTTCATGGTAATGTAAATCTCTATGACAATTAGAGCATAATAATATACACTTATCCATTTCTTGTTTCAATTTCCTCCAACCATACATTTCACCTTGGGAAATTGAAAATTTTTTATTTTTAGGGTCTGGGTGGTGAAAATCGAGGACCCAATTCCTATCTTCTCCACAAACATTACAACATTTCTTATCTTTATATTCGTTGATTCTCTGTCGTTGGAGTAGTCTTGCTTTTCTTGTTCGTTCTGTTTTACCCATTCTTACTCTGAGTAAGCAGCTAGTATTTTGCTTACTTCAGTTTTAACAAACTCCCAACTTACTTCACCTGTTTCATCTTCATAAACTACAGGATCAGGTCTACCTAATGCTATAAAAGCTTCAATTCTTTCTACTGAAGAAGCGGATTTATAGTCGGAGTTACCACTAGGATAAGGTTTATAAGAGGTATTAGTCCTTCTGTAAACTTCATTGAAGCTTAATCCTAAGTAATCACATAAATCCTCACCATCTTCTAGGATTGTGAATTTATCACCTTCTAAATATGGGGTATAATAATTAACTTGCTCAGCATCCCAATTTCCTTCTCTAAAAGCTATGTCGTCAGCATCTCTAAATTCTTGTCTGCAATCAGGGTAAATTGCATGGTCACCTCCATGTATCCCTAACGCTATATCTGTGGGAGTATTTGTTGAGTTAGCTAAAGACAACGCCACTGCTTGAACTATGGAAGAAAATATTTTATTGCGGTTAGGAACCACAGTATCTTTCATATTGTCTTGCTCATAATGACCTTCTGGGACGTCATCTCCCCCTTCAACTAATGCTGAGTTTAGAAGGTTTACTAAGCCATCTAATTTAATTACTTGATATGTGATTTGATTATCAACCATACCATTAATGTAATCTACTAATTGTTGGGCTCTTTCTAATTCTACTCTGTGTTTTTGACCATAATCAAAACTTATAGCTGTTACACTTTTGTATTCTTTAATACACCTTAGTAGAAGGGTACTGCTATCCATTCCACCACTTAGAGAAATTACTACGTTTTTTTGGTTTTTGAAATCTAATTTTAATTGTGTCATTTTTTATTTTTTTATAACCGCCAGGTATTGTTAAGGATATAGGCTAATCCTGTTTTTATTTACTTAAATTAACTATACTTCTAAAGGAATCTATATTGTAATATAATAAATCTAAATCAATATCTTCTAAATTCATTTCAAAATTATTGTTCATACTAGATATAGGCTTATTATGATTTCCCATCTTATTAAAAGCTTTGTTATCCAAAGTAGTCATAATAGGGTTAGAAGTATCAATAGATTCTATATTTGGAATTTCACTATAGAAGGCAAATTCAAATGGGGAAGCAGTTCCTAATAGGTGAATTTTATCTGTTTTTCCTATTATTCCTTTACTTTCCAGATCCCCAATAGCCATAATTCTCCCAAGAGCTAAAGCTATATCTTTATTGGGGTGATTAGATAATTCTCTATAATAAGGTAAACCATAAGTAAATGCAATTTTTTCATATCCTTGCATTTTGAAAATATGATACATTTCTAATGCTTCTGCCTGTGAGGCAACTTGGATAATAGGTACTTTAAGTGTTTCCTCTGGGACCTCAATGTTAGACCATCTCTTAGAGTTTACTAATGTTTTAGTTTTATCCCCCCAAACATCAGGTACGAAGAAATTTGTGGGTCTTATAATGTCAATCCATTTTAATAAAACCTCATCATCCATACTATATCCTAGCTCGTGAAGGGAATTATCTAAATATATTTCGATGCCCTCCTCTTTACATTGAAGGAAATGGTTTCTATATTCTTCATCTGACTCCATCAAATGTGGAAGACAGAATTGATAATCATTAAATCTTTTACTATCCCCCAATAAACATAGAGGTACTTCGTGAGATATTTTTATTCTACTCATAACTATTTTTATGTTTATGTTAGGAGTAAATATACAAAAGATACTCCCAACATCCACATAATTTTACAAATTTTTAACCAAGCTCAGGGAATTTTTTTAATATTACATTCCTTCTATACCCAGATAAATTGGGATTAGCTAATTTAGATTTTGCATCTAGCAATTCTTGAGACTCTACTACTGGGGCAACTGGTGTTTTGGCCACTGGGGCTTTCTTAGTTGTTGTTTTTTGGGTTGTTTTTACTTCTTTTTTCATGTTAAAGTTTTTTTTTTTGTTAGTTATTTGTTCGAATGAAAAGTTAGCAGCTATGACTAAAGCAATAGCTAGTGGGTCAAATACAAACATAATTATGAGCAATAACCAATTAACTACCTCATCCATTGACTGACCTGTCAACTGTGATAAATATTTAAGAGGTCCTAACTCATTCTTAACTTCTACTTGACTTTCTACCTTGAATATCTCTTCTTCTATTTTAAATATTTTAGAATTGAGACTGTCTGTTTTTATATTTATTTGGTCTTTTCTCTCTAATAATTTATCTAATTGCTTTTCAAATGATTTCCTATTATTAGATGATGTGGTATTTACTAATTGACCTGTTGTTTTATCAATATATTGTATTTTATTATTTGATAACCCCTTCTGTAAGTCTGTTATTGATGAATTTATTGAAGATTTTTCTTCAGAGTATAAATCTAATTGCTCCTGATATGAGGTTTTTCGGTTAGTGAGCATATTCGTTTGGAATTCATTCAATTCCAGTTGATTACTTACATTTTTATACCCAGATGACAACATACCATAAATTCCAATTGAAGTTAAAATTGACAATGTAATCAACGATATTACAAAATAAGATTTGGCTACATTATTTAATTTACCCCAATATGAATGGAGTAATGTAGCAATGGTAAGTTTAGATAATTCTAAGAAACTAGTCATAATTATTACAGCTACAGCTACTCCCGCAAATAATTTGGAGAGTCCTATTATACTATAATAACCTGCTGTTCCTGCTAAACCAATGGCACAGAAAGCTATTAGCCAAGATAATAATTTTTTATTCATGATTTAAGAAAAAGGTTCATAATAAGTTCTCCCCCATTTATTTTTACGGGCCCTTAATACTTGGTTTCTTTGTACCCCTGTTGATGAGTAAGAAACATGAACCCAAGCGGGACATAAATCATTTCCGTATTCCCAAATTAATTGATCAAAATCTAAATTATCTTTTATAAAATAGAAGATTTTGTCATTGGAGGGGTTTGAGGTTCTATCATTGTCTAAATCTCCAGCTTCACCAAAACAATGTTGGGAGCGTTTGCTCCCTTTTATTGCTTTATTTAATGCTTTACTTCTATATCCTGATGAGAGCCATATAGGTTTTCTAAAATAATCTCGTATAGGTTGAAATATGAATTTAGCCCACAATTTAGCATTTTCTAAATGCTCTGGAGTTATTGAATTATCAATTCCTTTTCTCTTCGCGGTATTGGAATGTTTGAATTCTTGAAGAGTTAAATTCTTAGATAGTTTCATAATTAAGAGTATTTATTATACATACTAAGAAGTTATATTAAAGAACTTTTCTGATAATAATTTTTTATCATGTTTGGTTACTTCACTGGAAGGCATGTTATTTTTGTTATTCCAAGTTTTTGGGGTGGTTACTTCTTCCTCATCTTCATCATATTCTCCCTTAATAATAAATTCACCTGTAGCGGCATTTACCAAGACAGAGTATGTCATCCCATCCATTCCATAACGATTTTTCATTATGTGAAATCTACCTGTTCCATTTAATTTATCATTTTTATGTCGTGAAAGTGACATTGCAAAATCAGTAATCATAGTTTTATCATAACTTCCTGCTGCTTTATTGCCTTCAATTACTTTGTCTTTAGAACCTTCTCTATTTACCTGAGAAACGGACCATGTTGGAATGTTTAATTCTCTAGCCATTCCTTTTATTCTTAAATTAACATCATCTATTTCTTCTTTTCTATCTTTAGTTCGTTTTTTAGTTGAAAGCAAATCAGCATAATCAATTATTACCATATCAGGGTTGAATCCATTGTCTTTCATTTTACTTATATGGGCTTCAATTGTATCAACAGTAGCCCCCCCTGCTGGGAATTCTTTGATGATGATTTTTCCTGGTATTTCGGCTACTACTTCTTCTACTTTTTCTCTATGTTCTTTGATTTTGTTTACTTCAATTTTTGTAAAGCAAGCATCATATCTAAGTCCAACGTAGACTTCACCTAATTCTAATGAGTAATGTATTACATTATATCCCATTTTTGCAGCATGAGCTCCTAAAGCTATAAGACTCCAGGATTTACCACCACCAGGATTACCGAATATAAATCCATAATCACCATTTCCTAACCCTCCTTGAAGTATAGTATTAATTTGAGGCCAAGGTGTTTCAATAACTGCTCTGTTATTTTCTCTATATCGTGATTCAACGTCTTTATCATACTCATGTCCTATGTTTTGGTCTTGCCCCGCTTTTAGAGCTCCATCAACTAACATACGAATTGAATCATAATCTCCAGCTTGTAATAAGTCTACACTACTTAATAATGCTTTTTTTAATTGTTGGTTTTTACAAAATGATGAAAACTCATCTCTAACATACTCTAAATCCTCTTCTGATGCTTTATAGGCTAATTTTAATTGTTCTTTTATTGCTACTTTTAAAACCTCATCTTCTAATTTTTGTAATTCTACTTTTAGAATATCCATTGAAATGGTTGTATGATATTTTTCATAGTACTTAAGTACCTCCCCCATAATCCACTGTGAGGATTGTTTGGAGAAATACTCAGGTTCTAAAATATCATATATATTAATAAGGAACTCTTTATGTGTTAATAAGGAAGAAATTACCTTAATTTGGAATACTTCCCCATATTGCTCCATTGATTTCAAACTCACCATAACTTTTTTATTTTAAAGTAACAAGGTAAATATACAAAAAATTATTTGTATCTCCTAATTATTTTGATTTTACTACTAAATTCTCGAAAATATCTTTTACCCAATATTGGGGATTTCTGATTAGTCTTTCTAATCCATCTTCCTCAGCCATAAGTAAAAATAACTCCGTATTGAAATTGAGTTGGGTTTCTTTAATAGTATCTCTTACGTATTTTTTCCCCTCTTCATCCATTAATGGGTTAGTTAAATCCATTATTTTATAGTTTAATTTTAACTGCTCGAAGTCTTGGAGAAATCTAGCGTAAATTAAGTGTTCTTTAAATTTACCTTCACAAATTTCATGTAAATCATCCATTGTTAATTTTTTCTCTTGTAGCTCAGGGAATAATTTAAATAATTTTTTCTTACCTAAGCCTTTAACTCCTGGTACTTCATCTGATTGATCACCAAGTAGGGTTTTATATAAAATAAAATTACTAATAGGTAGTTTAAATGCTTCTTCTACTTCAACTGTAGTGTAGAATTTTTTAATTATTGGGGAATATACAATGATATTTTCTCTCACTAATTGTATGAAGTCTTTATCAGAAGACACAATAAAACATTTATTATTCTTATCCTTTGCTAGGATAGTACTCAAGTATGATATAACGTCATCAGCTTCAGTATTATCTAGAATTAGAGTCTTTACGGGGAGTAATTTTAAATACTGAACTATGCGAGCTATTTGACCGAATTTGGCTTCATCCTCAGATTCTTTAGTATCAAATATTTCTTTATTAATTATCCCAGCGTTGTCTCTATTTGATTTATATTCAGGAAGGAGATTTTTCCTACTTGTTGAGGAATTTACTCCATCAAATACTATGTAAACTTTAGTTGGGAAAGTTTTATTTATTAATGTTCCCAAGGATCTTAAAAATCCTCCTAATCCCCCAATATGTGTATTACTGGAGAGATCAACAGTATTAGTCATAGAGAATACTCTAAAGAAGAGATTGAATCCATCAATTATCAGAATTCTTTCTTCTTCTTGAGTATCTTCATTTTCTGTTATGTTGTCTAGTAAATTTAATAAATTTTTCTTCATTAAGGTTTTTCTTCTGCTTCAAATAAATTATCCATCCCATTACTTTTTTCTTCCCACTCACTAGAGTCTTCAACAATATCATAGTTACCTTTTCCTAAAATACCAACCCACTCATTAGAGTATTCCTCTTTATAGGATTTTACAGCAGCTGTGTCATCATTTATAAAACCATGAGCAGTACTGATTATAGTTCCTGTTGTAGTGACTCCATTAATGTGGTTTTTATCACAAGCTATTTTAGTTCTTAAGGCAAATTCTACTTTCTTTTTGTCTTTAGTAGCAGATATTTTTGAGGTTCCTGAGTTAGTTACATTTCCAAATGTAAAGCATAAGGAGCTGTCATAAAACATTGTATCACCTCCCTTATTAGTCATTCTAGGTTGGGAAAATGGTGTTAATGCAGGTTGAATCCCAGATTTATTAACAATGAATAATGTATTAGTATATTTAGAACTTTCTTTGCGGGACATTGATATTTTCTGATTGATGAAATTACCAAATTGAGTAGCCATTGCCCCACTATTCCACATGGGATTATTGGCTCCTTTTTCAACAGACATTCTACAAGGAATAGTTCCTACAGAATCCCAAATAAATAGCAAATCATAAGGTAAATTACCCTTTTTCTGCTCTGCTAATAAGTCAGCTATAAATGAAGCTATGTCTTCTATTGAATTTAGAGTACTCATGTCTTTGTAAAGGAAAAATCCATCATGTCCTTCAATTTCACCTGTAGATTTATCTACAACGTCTTCAATTTGAAATCCTAAGGTTTTCCAAAACGCCCAAGAGTGTTTCATCTCGGTAATTATTATAACAGGGAGTATTCCCATTTTCTGGGCATTGACAGCTAATTCAACTGCCATTGTAGATTTCCCAGTATTACTTCTACCCCTTACCATCACAACATGCCCCTGAGGACATCCTGGGAGGGAAAGGGTATCTTGTAAGGCTGGTGAGAAAGGAATCCACTTTTGCTCTTTAAATTTAATGTTTGAGGATAATCCTTTTTTATCTTTAAAGTTCGAAAGACTAAATTTAGATTTAATTTCTTTATCTACAGCTTCCGAAAGTGATTTTTTAGTTCTCGCCATATGTTAGTTTATATTAAATAGATAAATTGCCAGTTTTACTATCATTTCCAAATAAATCATCGAATTTATCTGCTTTTGTTTTCTTAACGTTTAGGGAGTAATTTTCTGGGCTTGTTTCTGTAGTGGTTGGGGTAGATGTCTCTTCATCATCTTCTTCGGGATTAAGCCAATCTTGTAGAAAGCCTTTAATCTCATCGAATGAGTATTTTTTGAATACCCCTGTTGGGTCTGGTTGGTCTTCTAACCAAGTTTTAATATTAGTTTCATTGTCAGATAAGTTGCTTACCTTCATTGAAGGACTTACAGTAGTTTTGTTAAATTTAGTTCCAGTTACTTCTGGTCCTACTGTGGTTAGTTTTATGTCTCTACCATCTGCTACATCAGTGTAATCACCAATTTCTTCATCAGCAGCCATATTTAGAAAGTCTTGGTAAACCAATTTTCCAAATTGCCATAATTTAACACCTTCTTCTTCCTCACCTCTTACAATGATAGGAGCGAATATACGTGTTTTAGGGTCTAACTTCTTAGCAAGTTTCCAATTTTCACTTGAGCTTTCTTTACGAAGTTCTTTTGCGAACGCCATAATTGGGTCTTTTTCACCCCAATTAGCAGGAGAAGCTAATGTTTTACCTATAATGTCATAGTAAAATAACATCTCAGTAAAGGGCATGTCGTCATTAAATTTTGAGGGGAGAACTCTTATAACCTGTTTTCCAACAGAAGGAGACCAAAAGATATTCTTTTTATTATCATCCCTCTCGTACTTTTGAGAGTTTAAGCTCTCTAGTTTTGCTTTAATAGCATTTAAATCCATAGAATAATTATTTAAATTGTTTAATAATAGTTTTTTATATTTTATTTACAGGGGTAAATATACGAACAATATTTGGGGGAGCCAAATATTTCTATTAAACTTCTACAATTCTGTAGAGTTTAGTATTAAGTTGCTTCAATTGGGAGTCTTGGGTTAGCATAATACTATTTTTGTAGTTGCCCCAAGATACTGGGAAATTAGTGTCTATAACTCCTTGATTACATGAGCGAATTATTTCATTTAATGCATTTAATGAATATAATACGTTATGTTGTTTTTTGCGGTGTACTAAAATTGTATTGTTGGGAATTGTGTTTGAATTGCCTTGTTCTATATTGTAAGTACAAGCATACTCATCACTTCCTTTAATTTCTAATACGAAGATTTTTTTATACATGATATCGTACTTGCGAGTCAAGTTATTGAGTAGAGCATCTAAATCTTCATGAGATGAGAAAGTGCAAAGTAGTCTATTGTTCATGTTTTGAAAATCAATTGATTCATAACTATTGTCATGGTTATACATATTGAATAATTCTGTCTCTTTCATAACTATTTAATTTTTTTGTAGTTTAACCCTTCTTTTTGGGTGATTTTAAATCCGTTTTTATTATAAATTTGTTTAATTTCATTTAGTAATTCTGTTTCTGTGTTATCAAAATCCAATAATATCGCATCGTAAGAGTATAATATTATTTTAGTATTATGATGTCTTAATAAATTTAATACTTCCCAAACAATAGAAACATGATAAGCAGTCTCAAGTGTTTGTAGGTAATAATTTAGTAGTTTTTGTGGGGACATATTAGTTAATTTGTCCTTATAGAATTTATGCCCTGATATGGGACATTCTAAATATCCTTCATTTTGATATAACATCCATAATTTATCTGTGAATGTTTGGACTTGTTTGAAGAATTCTAAGTCTTTATATTCTTTAAATATTCCTCCATAGATTTGTTTAAATGTAATTTCTTTACCTTTTTTATAATCCACCCCATATAATGAAGCTAACTCCGCATGTATATCTGGAGTGGGGAATTCATACTCTATGTGTTTAAGTAGTATTGAGGGGTGGAAGGCACTAATGTCTATTTCTATTAATTTATCATTATCAGGTATAAAACACTCTCTATCGTTAGTTTTCTTATTAAGTGAAGCATAATTTACCCCATTGAAGGCATTTGAAGGACGTGTTGTAGTGGTTTTGAAATTATAGTGAGTAAATGCATAATCTAAATTTATTGGGTGGAATGTCTCCTCAAATAATTCTTTGTTTACTTTAATACCATTTCTTTCAATAATATTAAATACAGTTGAGGCTGTGTAGTTGTAGAATTCATTAAGTGGGATGTTTTTATTGTCTTTTACTGATTGGAAGAGATTCTCACAGTATTCATAATGTTTTGAGATTGGGACTATTCTATTAATGTCTCTTTTATTTGGGAATCTATGATATAAATGTAAGTGAGCATTAGTATAATCTACATTAGGTAAATGAGTAGTTAAAGTTAAGTCTTTTGCTTTATGAATTATAAAGTAATGTAGGAAGTCTTTTTTATCAACTACATATAAGTTTTCTATGCTATCTAATTTGGAAAATACACGCGATATATCACAGGAGAAAGCGTCGGCATGTGATACTATGATTACATATCCTTTTAATGAATTCCACGGCCTTACATACACTAAAGACACATCATTTTGGGTAGGGTGCTCCTTATAGGAGAAAGGAACGACGTTTACAAAAACATCCCTATAACCTTCCAAGTGGAAGTTTTCAAGTTGGTTATTATTTTCTATTAGGTAAAAACTCATGGAGCATAACTTTTATTTTTCTTTATTTACAGATGTAAATATACGAATGATGGTTGAGGGAGCCAAGTAATTTTGTAATTAATTACCCAGTAACTTCCTCGGCGTTTGATGGTTCTATAAAGGATATGGGATTGTCGATAAGTTGAATGTAATCGAATTTTAAGTAAGCCCCTAATCCCCTTCTATTTATTCTTTTTTCTTTAATACTAATGAGATTTTTGTTAGTATTTTTAATTTTTTCTTCATCTCCTCGTATAAACCAATCTAATTGGAAAGGTAAATACATCTCCCACACCCACTCATTGTCTTGGTTTACTATTCTTTCGTATGTTTCTTTATCTATTTCTAAGTAAATGTCTTCATTTTGTTTTACAACAAAGTATCTAACAAATTCTTCTCTTTTATAATCATTAGCAGTAGGACGTGGGGGGTAATATTGTGGTAATTTACGTGGTTGTTTATCAT
>Ga0208299_1000677_pt1 | contig 29894 bp, 45 predicted proteins | sample 15_taG_FD_184089 | JGI IMG/M metagenome (GOLD analysis project Ga0208299, IMG submission 184089) | Marine viral communities from the Subarctic Pacific Ocean - 15_ETSP_OMZ_AT15312 metaG (SPAdes) (version 2) | ecosystem: Environmental > Aquatic > Marine > Oceanic | place: Pacific Ocean | collected...
GCGTCACCACGTGTTTCGCCAACTCGTCGAGGGTCGGTGTTCCCCTGAGTCGGCCACGGCGCCATTCGTCCATGCTCATCTCGCCTCCATGATCGGCGCGTACAGCCACGCCCACATCTCGTGGCACTCTTCGCACTTAGACAAAAAACACCTCCTCATTGCTTACATCACTGATACCCCCCGGCCAATTGACCGTCAATAGGCCAAGGGAAGAAACTCGAAGCAGTTGGCCGAAGTCGCCGGCTACCGCGTACACAAACCCGTCCGAGTCCGTTACGTCCCCCTTCGACACCAACTGGACCATGTCCGGTGCGGCGGAGGTCCAAGTGAAGCGGCCCCCCGTGGAGTCGTACGACCAGCGTAGGGCGTTGAGAGCGCTAAGTGGAAGCTCCTCCACCAACGACCACTTCAGCGCGGTAAGTAGTTCCGCACCCGCGAGTAGGCGGGTACCTAGCTCCAGTACCTCCCCGGTCTCCAGGTCCGCGTACTCCAAGGACACCTGCCAGCCGTCGTCGCACTGGGGACCCCGCACGCCGCTGCGGTGGGTCGTCCCCACAGGGTACGCGGAAATGCGCCTCAAGTACACGATAGGCCCAATAGTTCTGCTTGCTGCAAGAACTCTTCCCGAGCGTCGTTGATGGTCCATGGCTCAATCTCCACGCCGAGGGGCAGGAACGGAAGGTTCCAATCCTCGGGAGGCTCCACCATAAGCTGCTGGGATTCGTCATGCAAGATACGGATGTCCAGGGTCTTGATGAAGGGACAACAAAGCCGGTCCAAGCCGAACTTTCGAGCAATTACCTGCGCGGCAACTTCCTCCATTGCTCGGTACCGAGGGAGACGGGCCTTGATCGGGTTAGGGAGGTCAACCAAGTAGGCCTCGGTTGCGTCGTGAAGGAGTCCCCGCAAGGCCACGGTGCGGTCTTCAGACAACTCCAGGGCCACCCGGGAGATCAAAACGCTGTGTTGGGCCACCGAGTAGTGCCACATGGAGTGCCCGGCGTATCGACACTGCATGGACAGTGCCCAGGCGATGTCAAAGAGATCAACCGTGTCCTCGGTCAGGTCCCAAGGGGCTACCTTCTTGCCCATGCGGGTCTGCATCCATTCAGCCAAGTGCCCTCCGAAGCAGGTCGATTCCCGCCTGCGCGCGGTGGTCTGTTGTACCGAGCAGGTCCAGGTAGTCCTGCACGCGCTGCCGTATGGTCGTGCCACTTGAAGACCGGTCGTAGCCCAGGTAGACGTAGTCCGCCAGGTCTTGGAAGACCTTCTCTGCCTCCGGGGGTAGATCAAACTCCATCAAAACCCCCAAGCGACGTCTACGTATTCGCTGAATCGGGTGATCCGGGAAGCCAAGACCTCCTCGGCGAGGCCCCACAACTCGTACAAGGAGACCTCCTCCTCTTCGTGCATGGCGATGTACAGGTTCGCAAGTTCCCGGGCGTCACGCTCGTGAAAGCACAGTTCGTCCTCGAAGAACGCTCGAACCTTCCAATAATCAATATTCATTCTGCTCCTTTTGTGACGAGGGTTTGGGCCACGGTGATGGCCGCTGCTACGAATCGAGAGTGATCCGGGGCGGTGTCGGTGGGCGGGAACGGGTCCGTATCCGAAGTCGAAGGTTTCGCTACTCATTGTCACGCTCCTTTGTGCTGGGAAGATACCCACCCAACGTTTTTCGTCAAGGGGGGATACGTAAATAGTGGAGGCAGCCCTTGGTCACACTCCTTCGATATGTAGCAATCTTCGCGCTCCTGCTCCCTCCCTGGGGGACCAAGGCCCGATACCTGGCGCTGATGCTACTCTCCGGCTGTGTGGTTGGCTCCCACAACAACATCGAAATTGATAACTACGTGGTAGTAGAAGTCAAGGGCGTTGAGGTATCGGTGGAGATCTGCGACGAAGACACGGGAGACACAGGCGAGCCTTGGTGGTGTGATCCAGAACCACCGAACCTGTTGGGGCTCTAATTGTCTACGATCCTCGCGGTGGACGCGCCCACGTACATTGTCCTCGCCGCCGATCTGCGGTACACGAAGCACACTGGCCCAACGTTCGTGGGGTCCTCCAAGGTCTTCCAGGTGACGGAGGATGCCTACATCTCCTACACCGGCGCCGCCTACTGGGACGCCTGGGTGATGAACCTGGTGGAGAACGCTCCGAAGCGCTTGGCGGACATCCCGATCCCGGAAAAGTACATGTGGGAGGTGGACGCAGAGGCCGCGCGTGACATGAAGTGGTTCTTTGATCGCCGACCCGAGACGGACTTCGACATTGACCCCCCGACGGTGGTAATCGCCACTCCTCGCGGTATCTTCCTGATGGACGCCTGCACCATTGTCAAGGTTCAAACCTACCAAATCGGGGAGTTGGAACTGGCTGTGGTGGGTGAGGGGTCCGGTGGAGAGTTGGCGAAGGGGGCGTTCTCCGGTGCCTTGTTTGGGCTAGGGGAGGACTTTCTCCAAAGCTCGGATTTCTTGATTAGTGCCGTGGAGCAGGCTATTCGAATTGCAGCGCTGTCAGACCCACACACAGGTGGCGGAATCAGCATTCGCATGTTCCCCAAGGTGATGGATCCAAGTAGGACGATCATCGTGGACCCATCGGACGAGGAAGTTCATTAGGAGAAACCCATGGTACAGGCAATCATTGCAGGAGGAGTCACGGCGGCCATTGGCCTAGCGATCGGGTCCCTCGTCATGAACGCAGTGATCTTGACCTCGGACGGCATGATCCTGGTGGCCCTTCTAACTCTGCTGGGAAGTACCGTTGCAACCTGGCACGTGGCCAAGTCGGGCTGGGCGCCGCCCGAACCAACCGCAACGGAGCGGAGAATGCTCCCCTGGGCGATCCTGTCGGGCATTGTCATTCAGTTGGCCTGCTACCCACTCACGGCGGCGGGGTACGCGGCGATCGTGCCCACCTCAACGCTACTGACCCTGGGCATTCTGTTTCCGATCTCCGAAGAGGTGTTTTTCCGGGGGTGGTTGTGGAAGAAGATGCCCTGGCCGGCGGTCACCACCACGTTCCTGTTTGCGCTCTCACACGTGCCCATGTGGGGCTGGGCTAGGGCGTCCCTACTGATTATCCCAGCCATTGCGTTCGCTCTTTGGCGGAAGCGATCTGGTGGCGTTTTCGCAGGCATCGCCGCACACGTGGCCTTCAATCTGACGGGTCTGTTGATCCCGTAGTGTGTTAGTTTCGAGGCATGCGATTGACTAAGCGCCTCGACGCGATTTACAACACCCTCACCAAGCTCGGCGCGGGGAAGGACGTATCCTTCTCGGTGTCCAACACAAGCCTGCTTTCCTTCCAAGACCTGCAGGAAATCTACCGAAACACCGGCTACGCTAAGCGCGCGGTGAACTTGCCGGTGGATGACGCCCTGCGCCAGGGGTACTCCATCGTCGGGGGAGACGGGAAGGCGGACCAGGAGATCGAGGGCAAGTGGCGGAAGGAGGCCCGTCGGCTGAACGTAGACGCCACCATCGCCCAGGCCATGAAGTGGTCTCGTGCGTTCGGCGCGGCGTATATTCTTCTGGTCACCAAGGACAGCGGCGCCGTAGATCGGCCGCTCCATTTGACCTCACTGGATTCTGTGGTGCAATTGGTTGCACTATCTCCGAATCAGTGCACTCCCCAGCACTTCTCACTGTTGGCCACGGCGAACAACGCAAACTTCCTACAGCCGACGTATTACCAGCTGACTCTGCCACTGCAGATCCAGCAGAAGCTGAAAGGTATCCCCAGCAAGTGGACGAGCGCCTTCGCCGGCAACAAAGAAGTCCACCACAGTCGGTTGATCCGCATCACCGGCGAGGACCTGCTGGATATTGAGCGAATGTCCTCGGATATCGAGGGCGACTCTATCATTCAGTCCATTTTCCGGGAACTCTCCCAGCTGGTTGGCACAGACAACGCTGCGGCGGTTCTGGCTTCTGAAATGAAGCAGGATGTCGTGAAGATCCCCGCGCTGGAAAGCATCGCGGTCAGTGACGCCGCAGCGGCGTTCGAAGATCGAATGGGCCTGATGCGGCGGGGTAAGTCGCTGCTGAACATGATCATCCTGGGCCGGGACGAAGAGTTCTTCAGTCGCCAGGCTAATGTGGCCGGGTTCCGGGATCTGGGGCAGCAGGCAAAGGACGCCTTCGTGGCCGTGACGGGCGTCCCCGAGGCGATCTTCTTCGGGAAGTCCTCTTCGGGGCTCTCCGGAGAGCCGGGCGTGGAGTCGGATACGTACACCTCGCTGCTGTCCACACTGTGGGTACAGAAGCTGGGGCCGACGTACGATCGAGTGCTCGAAGTGCTGAAGGCGCAGAAGTCTGGCCCATTCAAGTCCGCAGATGACGACCACATCATCACGTACAAGCCCCTTCGAGAGGAGTCTGTAAAGGACGCGACCGCTCGTCGGTTGATCCAGGCCCAGGTGGATACCATTTACGCAGGGGCGGGTATCCTGCCCGTGGAGTACATCCAAGAGCGATTCAAGGGGCCTGGCGGGTGGTTGGACACACTACCCCCGTATGACCCCAAAAAGTGGCCGCTTCCGGAGCCGGAAGTGGAGGAGCCACCCCAGGCCTTTGGGGAGTCCGAGAGCCCAAACAAGGAAGGAAAAGGCGCCCCGGGGCAGATTCAAAAGGCGCCCGGTGAAGTAGGTACCCCCACAAAGGGAACACAGGGAGTGGACCCGAGAGCCAGCGCGCAAAACACCGGTGAATAGTTCCGCGTTACAGGGGCAGTGATGGATCCAATTTTCAGAACAGACCGTGTGTCTGCAAACCTATCCACTCCAGTGGAGGGTCCCGCCGGAGCACTGCTGGTGGAGGGCTTCGCCGCCCGTCCGGGGATCTACGTTTACATGAATGCAGACGGGACCACTCGCCGGGAACTCGTACCCCGTGACGCTCTCTGGTCTGCGGACTCCATCCTGACCTTGGGGCGTGCACCCCTCACCTTGGACCACCCCGGCGACCTGGTGACCGAAGACAACGTGGGCTCGCTAAGTGTCGGGGATGTCTCTGGGGAGATCATCGAAGGCCCTGGCGGGTTTGTGCGCGTTAAGCTGGCCGTTCGTACCCGCGAGGCCAAGGACGCTTTGCAGTCTGGTAAGGTGGAACTCTCACCCGGGTACCTGGTTACACTGGACGAGACTGCAGGCACAGACCCCGAGTTTGGGGACTACGACGCAGTCCAGACCGGGCGGGACTACAACCACCTGGCGATCGTGGATCGAGCACGCGGCGGCACCCAAATGCGGGTGGCAATGGACTCGGCGCAAATGATTGACCCCATCACTTTCGAGGACAACAGCATGGACGAAGAGATCGAGGAAGAAGTCAACGAGGGCGCCGAGGAAGAAGAGGAAGCCAAGGACTCCGAAGAAGAGGAAGAAGAGGAAGCCAAGGACTCCGAAGAAGAGGAAGAAGAGGAAGAGGAAGAAGAGGAAGAGGAAGCCAAGGACTCCGAAGAAGAGGAAGAAGAGGAGGAAGAGGAAGCCGCAAAGGCAGACTCCATTCCGCAATGGGCGACCTCCCTGATCGAGGACGTTGCAGCCATCAAGACTGCGCTGCAGCCCAAGAAAAATGACTCGCGAATCGACACGGATCGTATCGCGTGGTACAATGATCGCGTAGGACTTCAGGCTCGACTGGATGCGTTGAGTGGGGATGTTGCCGACGATGCAACCAACCTGGACATGGCGAAGGCCATTTTGAAGGAGTTGGACATTGCGAGCATTCCGGACGCTGCGGCGATCCAAACAGCCTTGAAGGTACCAACCAACTTGAGTTTCGCGGCAGACGCCGGTGAAGATACCGGGTTCTCGTCAGCCAAGTCACCATACGGACAGGGATAGCAGCCACAGGAGCCTTTCAGAATGCCAGGTTTTTACCAGCAGTACAACGAAGTGAACACCCGTCGGCAGGAGGCATACGAAGGTGTGCCGCTCCACGGTAATCGCTACGAGACTCGGGATGCCATCAACGCCAACCCTGTTCTCGCCCACATCATCACCTTCACGCCGACTTTCGCTGCGGCGGAGGAAACCTACGGGTACACGATCGCAAGTGTGGCGAACCCCACGGAGGCGCACACCTTCTCCGTGACCACAACCTCGGCGGCAACCACTGCGGCCCTGGCGGCTGCGGAAACCGTGGCGGCGCACAACGCTGATCCCATCGCGTCTTCGTACGCAGAGGCTACGGTCTCGGGTGACGACGTGGTCCTCACCGCGTGGTTCGCTGGCGCCGACAGCCAGTTCCAGCTGACTTCGCTGGTCTTGGGTACCCAGGCGACTACTGCCACTGGTGCAGATCCGACGGCCATTCCGTTCGGTCGCGCGGTCATCTTCACCGACGCTCCGTCCCCAGGTGGCGCGCTCTCCGCGTCCCAGGCAACGTCGATCTCTGACGAGTTCTGCGCACTTCCAAGTGTGGCTAGTCCCCTCAACTACGCGTGGACCCTGGGCGGCTACACCGGTAACGAAGTCATCGTCGTGACCGTGGACTTTGGCGAGAAGTCGTACGTCTTCCAGAACGACGCGGACACCGCTGACTTGGAAACCGCACTGGACGAGATTTCCGCCCGAATCGACTCGGTTTCGGGGCTCACTGCGACGAACACCGCCACAGTCCTGTCCATCTCTACGGACGAAGACGGCGCGTACCTCAAGACGCAGGTTGCAGCCCTGGACGCGGACGCAACGTCGCTGACCGTTGCGGAAACTTCCGCTAACGACTTCCTGCACTACGGCAACACCCTCCTGGGTGTCTCGATCTACACGCAGGACACTGACAACGACGCTTTGGGAGTCGCAACCACGGAATACCGTGCTGGCGAGGGCGTGAAGATCGTTTCTCGTGGCTCGGTGTACGTTGCACAGACGACATCAGTACAGCGTGGCAACCGGGTTTGGATCGATGAGGATGGCGTGTTCTACACTGCCGCAGCCTCCGGTCGTACCCAGATTCCTCTCTCTCGGGCCATGTACCGCGGCCCGGCGAACAACGGCCTGGGGATCATCGACCTCCTGTAGTCCGCAGCCTTTAGCCTTAGCCTTTTCAGGGACAAAACTCAATGAGTCAAATTGTACTAGCCAACGCTGATGACTTTCCGCAGGGTGCAGAGATGCACATTCGGCGGGCTCTGCGTACTGCTCTACGCGAAGCTGGTGGCCGGATGGACTCCGTTACCGCGAAGGCATTCAATGCCGCCGTGGACCGTCGGATGGACTCGGACATCGCTTCGATCCGCCGTGACGCTACTGGGACTGCCGGTGGTGGACTCGCAGGTGGGGCTTTGCGCCACATCTACAACGAGGTCCTGACCGAAGACCACCCGATGCCGAACGCGCTCAAGTTGTTCCCTGTGGACTCCAGTGTTCCTCTCGGAACCAAGGTTCACGAGGTCTGGCGCTTCTTCACTGCCGGTGACGCGAAGGTGTGGCGCGGTGCGAACTCCGAGATCCCCGTTGCCAGCATGTCGCAGGCCAGCGAGCAGTTCAATGTTCGCTACTACGTCACCAAGATTCTGTGGGACGTCTTCGAGGAGATCGCCGATGGTCTCGCGAACATGGACCGACTGCGGATCCTGGCAGAGATTGCTCGGGACACGCTGGAGGCCTTCGCCAACCAGAAGATCTGGTACGGTGACGACGCCAACGGCATCTACGGCATCCTGAACTACCCGTACATCACCCGCTTCACGCTGAACGGACCCAGCTCGTTGGGCTGGAGCCTGGAAGAGGACTTCTCTTCGGTCGACACGACCGCGTACGTGAAGGAGTTGGTTCGGTTCGTGACTACGGCGCCGCTGGAGTCCAGTCAGACCTTCCGCTTCGACCGGCTGGTCATGAGCGAGAAGATGTCCGTGTTCCTCAAGGGCCAGCTGGTCCAGATCCCGTCTTCGCTGATTCCGATGACTCTGATGGACCTGTTCCTCAAGAGCCAGTCGGTGATCACCAGCGAGAGCCAGATCGAGACTGCCTGGGAGCTTGACGACTGCTTCGGCACAGGTGTATCCGGCATCGTCGGGTACAAGAAGGACCGCAACACCATCGCCAACGTCATGCCTGGCGGATCGATCCTGGCCTTCCCGGTCACGAACGACGGCTTCGCCAAGTACCAGCCCCTGGCGATGGCTCACGGTGGTATCGTTTGCCGCAAGATCGGTAACGTCGCCATCGGGATGGTCCAGACAGATCCTAGCTAATACCTAGGATAGTGTCGCCGGTGCTTGGGGTGGGTATCCGGCGATACTCCACCCCCCCACACCCTTTAAGGACTTCCAATGAGCACCACCAAGCCGACTATTCCGGCCAACGCCAACATCACCGTGTCCAACACGACGAAGCACGACATCGAGCTGCCGTACGTGGAGGGCATGCCCAAGGAACACAAGAAGCGCCTTTTGGCGTCCAAGTTGGACGAAGGTGTGGCCGGGCGTAAGACCCGCATTGTGGTCAAGGGTGGCGTTCTCGCGCGGCTGCTCGACAACCGCGTGTTCAAGGCCATGTTGGATCGAGGAGAAATCCACGCCGGCCGAGGCCTGTTCTAGGAGTGTAGATGGCAGATAGTGCGCTAATCCAAGCGAGAGCCACCGCACTGGATGCGACTCTGGCTGCAGATTCGCGCCTCTCTCTCTTCACGACCATGGCGATCACGACGCACACCAAGGCGGCGTTTTCGGCTGTGTACATCGACGCGATGGCCTGTTGGGTCCTTCATCGATTGATCATGGCCCAGCGTGAGGCTGGTGGCGTTGTGGGGCCGGCGGGTCCGATTCAGTCCCAGCGTACCGGGGACATTTCCGTATCCTACCAGGGTGTGGGGATGTCTGGTGTGCCTGGGGAGGACTACGTCCAGACCTCCTGGGGCCGCATGTACCTGGTGTACAGAAAGGCCCGCCCCACCGCACACGCGGGGGTGATTAGTGCTTCGGACTAAGGTAGGGCTCACAAAGAAAGGCGCTTCCTTCCTCGACATCGCCACTGCCGTGGGGGGTGGGGACGGAGACCTGTTTGTGGGACTGCCGAACATCCCAGCCAACCGTCCAAGCGGAGGCAATGCGCCCAGCTTGCCCCAGGTGGCCTTCTGGAATGAGTTTGGGACGAAAGACATCCCCCAGCGGCCGGCTATTCGAATGGCCATGGCCACCAACCGGGACGCGATCCGCCGGTCGCTCATTGCGCGGGCCTCCTACAATAAGCGCAAAAAGGACCCGGGGCCGGGAGTGTTGATGGGGCGGCTAGGTGCCAAGATCGTCGAGCAAATCAAGCGCTCGATCGGTGCCTGGCGAACACCCGCGAATGCGGAAAGTACCATCGCAAAGAAGGGATTCAACAACCCCCTGGTACATACTGGGCTGATGTCGAATTCTTGGCAGTGGTGGTGGGTACCTAGAAAGAGCCCTGGGTCCAAGAAGGCGCGAGATCTCGACAAGAACTGGGACATTTAATGGCAACGCCGATCCTCTTCAACACAACCATGACCCTGACTCGTCGAACGCTGACGGTGTCTCGTGGTCGTGTGACTGGCGTTGCTACTGTGGATACGACTGGGATCAAGGCCTCTGTCCAGGTTGATGAGCGAGGTAGAAACACCAAAACGGACACTGCGGGACACCGACAGCGAGATTCCGTAAAGGCCTTTGTGCAGACGGGCACGGGCGCGCGAGGTGCAGACCAGTTCGGTGAGGACGCCGCTGATCATGTCGCCTTCAGTTCTTTGCCGGGCGAGGTGTATCGAGTAATGTCCGTCAAGGAGTACACTTCCGACCTGGCGGGATCGGTTACAATGCCTCACGAACTGTTGCGCTGTCGGCGAATCGACGAGGGCGACAAGGAGACTCCGTAGTGGGAATGAGGCAGGACCAAATGGACGCAGTGCGCAAGTGGCTTGAGACCACTGTGGACACGGGGGACTACCCGGCGTTCGACCCAGACAATCGGGTATTGGACGAGCCCTTCCGTGGTCCGCGCCCCAGCGGTCCGTACATTTCGATCCGCATGCTGACGTTCAACCGAATGCGGTCGTCCACGGGGGACCCTGGCTGGACGCACGATACCCCAAATGCCACGGTGGAGAGCATCCTTCGCGTCCAGTGCTACGGAGAAGAGGCTTGGGACTGGTTGGATCAGGCCCTGGCCCTGATTGGACACTACGACGTAGATCAGGTTCTGGTGGCCACGGAGGACAAGGGCTACCAGATTGAGCCCGCCAGCAGTGGGGAAATCAACGACCTATCCATGATGTTGGATATGGACCAAGAAATCCGAGGCTTCGTCGAAGTTCTCGTGAGTTGCCGTAGGGTGATCGACCGGGTTATCCCAGAGGTGACAGATGTCACGGTCGACGACTACGACATTACCGGCTCCGGGGATCCTCTCGAAAGCCAAATCAGCGTATCCTTGGAGTAAGACTTGGCAGACCTACTGTTCAGCCACGCAGACAACTTCGACATTACCGTGTTCCTGTCGGCCCAGCCGGCTCCGGTTACGTCATTCAACACCATCCTGTTTGTGGATACCCTGGCGAACTCAACGCTGACTGGCTTTGACAACGAAGTTGCGTTTGGGTCCAACGGCTCGAAGTACGTACAGATCGCAACTGCGGCGGAGATGACCGCAGCGAACGACGCTTCCGCTGGGTCCATTAGCGCAGCGGCGATTGTGGATGTCACAGGCGCACTCACCCACTCGAAGTCCCCGAGCAGCGTTTACCTGTTGGCCGTGGACATTGTGGGCGGGGACGCCTACACTACGATCTTCGCCACCCTGGACGACGCGCTTAGCGACTACTACGCGGTCATTCCCGTAAGTCACGCGCTGCAAGACATTGCGGACGTATCCACTGGCGTTATTGCGTCGATGGCGGCGGCTCGGAAGCGAATCATTGTTGGACAGAGCGACGACGCGAACAGTTACGCGGTGGCGGCTACGTGGGACGCGGACCCGGTTGGCGCTCTGGCGGAGACCACCAAGGACCGCATCTACCAGTGCTTCCACGTGGATGCACAGCCTTGCGCGGCGGGTGTGGCTAGTTGGGCGCTTTCGTGGAACCCGGATCAGTATTCTCCGCCCTGGACCTTCCCGGTTCCGAGTATTGCCAAGTTGTCGCTCCCATCGGGTACGACCACGACCACGTTCAAGACCAACTTGGACGACAACGACATCAACCACCCGCTGCCCCTGGCCGGTACCGACGTGTACATCGACCCGGGTAAGTCCCAGTCGGGTCGCCCGTTCTACGTGATCATCACCGCGGACTGGTTCGAGGCTCGGTTGAACGCGGCGCTGCAGACCTTGAAGGTTCTGTATGCGAGCATGGGTCAGAAGTTGCCGATGAACACCATTGGCCAGCAGCTGGTCCTCAACGAGATCGAAGCTCTCTACGAGCGAGGCGTTGCCGCAGGACACTTCTTGTCTCGTGACGAAGCCGCCGCACAGGGCGTAGACGTCGTGATTCGTGCGGAGACGATCACGGACGACGACAAGTCCAATCAGGAACTCCGCTTCACCGTCATCATTCCGGTTCTTCTGGATGCTCGCATCCTGACTTTGGACGTAACCATTCAGCAGTAGTAGGATTTGATTCATGCCAACACCAAAGGCAGCGGCACGCTCGTACTCTTTCGCGCAAGTAGTTTGCGTGGTGAACGGTGTCACGCTCTCTGACTACGGGTCGGACGGAGGCATTTCGTTTGAGCCACAGAGCGACGAAGTGGAGTCCCAGCTGTCTGCGGATGGCTTGGTCAACTACTCGGCGAACCACGACCGGCGGATGCGGGCTACCATCACCGTGATGGCGCATTCGTTTGCGGCGCAGTACCTGGATGCCCGCTACCGCGCACAGAAGCGCAACCTTGAGTCCGACGGGTCCTTGGGTGGCGAAACCTTCTTCTTCTTCAACCCGGCGACGGGCGAGAAGATCGCCTCCGGAAACCTCGTGTTCGTGACAATTCCCAGCTACTCTGTGGAGAAGTCCGAGGGTGAGCGAGACTTCGTGGTTGAGTTGCCGTACGGTCGTGACGGTGAGCAGCCGGGCACACTGGGAGTACCGCCGGTACGCATCTAGACATCTAGCCTGATAGGATCCACCCCATGGACATTCTAGACTTTCAACTCACGGACAGCCGTGGTAATACCCACGAATACGTCATGCGCCAGCACCCGGCAGCCGCCGGATTGGAGTTGGTGGACGCGCTGATCGCTGCAGGCCTCGGCGCTATTGTCGAACTCTTGTTCAAGTCGATCGAGATCCCCGACAACTTCGACGAGTTGACCGACGTGCAGAAGGCGGACATTACCGCGGCCATTTCCAAGGGGATGGATCGAGAAGTGCTGGTTGGCCAGGCCCTGGACGGACTCCGTCGGGCGGGTGGTTTGAGTCGCCTTGCGCCGCTCCTGCTGAAGTACACCCACCGAGACGGCGAGCCGCTGGGCAAGGACGTCAACTTCGCGTCTGCCTACCAGGGCAACTACGGGGAGATGATCGCCGCCGCCAAGAAGTCGATTGAGCACAACGGTTTTTTCGATGTATTCTCTATGTCGTTCGCCTAGCCAAGCGCCAAGAGACGACAGAGGGCAACTACACACGAATGACCGATATTCGGCGCACGTTCATGTGGGTAGCCCCGCCCATGTGGAAGATGCGCCTGGTGATGCACCCATCCCTGCAAATGAGTATGCGGGACCTTCGGGATATCACCCTTCGTGAGGTAGTAGAACTTCACGTTATGTTGGATCTGGCGGATGAGATGTCCGCAGAGCATTCCGTGGATGCTGAAAGACAGGCCCGGATGAGGAGAATGTAGTTGCCGCTGCCCTTTGCCGCAGGTGCCGTAGGTGGTGCCACCCAGACCATCATGGCAATGGTGCGTTTCCGCTCCAATGGCGGGGCAGTTCTGGGGGGACTGCTTCGCTGGCTAGTCAGCCTTCGAAGTCAGTTCCTTACTCTTGGCGTTACTACGATCTTCTTGGACCGCTTGGTCCAGTCTCTAACTCGCAGTTGGAAGCTACTCACCGAAACCTTGGGCGCGGGGAGGGTGGCGAGAACTGCCATGGAGATTCGAAGAATGTCCGAGTTCACGGGCATTGGAGTAGAGCGACTACAGGCCTTCTCCGTGGCCGCTCAAAACCTGGGCATGGACCTGAACGACGTCTCGGACCTGTTCCAGACGCTAACCGAGCGGATCGACGACCTTCGAAACCCCGACGAGAAGGGGATTATTGAGGACTTCGCCCACTTTGGTTTGACTGCCCGGGACTTCGCGGGCACCAAGGGGTCTTTGGAGCAGTTCGCGGTATTCGCGGAGGCCTTGTCCAAGCTGCCGGACGAGAAGCGGATGGCCGCTGCTGAGAAGCTGTTGGGTGGGGACAACGCACGCAAGAACTCGTTCTTCCTGGCGGGCGGCGCGGCGTCGATCCAGGCGGCCATGCAGGCGGCTATTGACTCCGGCGCGGTCATGTCCAAGCAACAGGTGCAGCAGGCCTCAAGGTTCCGTCAAAGCCAGGAACGATTGCTCCAGGTGATGACCGGGCTGCAGAACAACGTGGCCCTGATTTTCATCCCCGCACTGCGCTTCTTGGCGGAGATGTTCACGGTCATTGCGAAGCGGGTGTCTCGTTTGGTCCGTGGACAGATTGTCCGCTGGAGCCAGATGCTGCTACTGCAGATCGTCAAGATTGGCCAGGGTATCATGGGCATCGTGAACATGATCGACCAACAGATTATGCCGTTCGAAGAGTTCATTGCCCGCCTTACCCAGGGGTTCTTGGGACTGTCTGCGGCAATGTCCTTCATCGTTGTCGGGCCATTCGTGGCGAAGCTGGCCGGGTTGCTCGGTTTGCTAATCTTCATGGCGAAGGTGGTTGAGGACATTTTTGTGTTCATGCGAGGTGGACAGAGCCTGATCGAGAAATTGCTCCAGGATAGCGAGCTAGTCAAGCAGGTTTGGCATGACTCCCAGGGCGTCTTCCTTGCGTTGATTCTACTGCTGGAACAGGCAAAGGCCCTCTTCCTTGAGGTACTAAGCTCCCGACTGTTCTGGGAGGCCTTGCAGAAAATCATGGAACTTTTGGGTGGGGCACTTGTCCTAATGGCAGGGTTGATTGCCATCACCCGCGTACTCTGGTCTTGGACGGACTCTTTGCTGGAGCGCTGGATCGCCTTCAAGATGGTGCTGTTCACGATTGCTAGGTTGTTCGAGACAATCGCGCGGATCATGTTGGGCAAGGGCTCGTTGCTCGACCTCCAGAAGTTGGATACGCTGGGGAACACGGCTATTCCGAAGTCCTTGCGCACGATCTTTAGCCCAGAGGGACTGGTGCCCGGGGGAACTTCCCAGAGTTTTCGGGACTACGCGGGGCCTTCCCTACAGCGCCTGTTCGCCGCCCCTCCGGGCCAGCAAACGACCCAAAATGCTACATTCAACCTGAACGTCGCCAATGGGGACCCTGCGCAGCTGGCGAACCTAGCCTTCCTGGGTCCGGGCGTGTTGGCGAATATGTTGGAGGGTAACTAGTGGCACTGTCGCCATTCGATCGGTTCGTGGTAGTCACGAAGGATGACCCCGCAGGAGAGGAGTTGATGCTCTTCTTCGACGGAGTGGTGCGTGAGCAGATCGGCATGCCTGTGCAGTCCCCAGACCACCCTCTGGATACCGGGCGCTTCATTCAAGATCACACCATCCACCGACCGGAGACATTGGACGCAGACTTCATTGTGACGGAGAGCCCGCTGATTTCCCAGGCGAAGCCGTCGTTCGTAGATGCTGGATCTTGGCGAGACTACGCGCCCCGCACTGCCTCCGGTCCGAAGCGCCCGGCAGAGGTAGTGGAGATGCTGCGACAGCTGAAGGGTCGCCTGCTGACGATCTACAGCCCCCGACACGGCGTACTCGACGACTACCAAATTATGTCCGTAATGGCGCGTGTGGGTGGTCCACGGCGGCGTGAAGACCTGTCCGTATCGTTCAAGGAGGCGCTGTTCGCCCGATCAGAGACCATTCTGGTGCCGGCCGTGGAACGGGCCAACAAGATGCAGGAAGGGCAGGGAGAGGCGGAACTGGACCTCGACACAGCGGAATCTAGCAACCTTGGGGACAAGTCTATGTTGCTGACCGAAGCAGAGAACGCGGGATCTCTCCAGGCCCTGTCGAACTCCACGTACGATTTTGCTACTGGACTGGCCCCAGCGGCCGTTGGTGGAGTGGGTGGATTCTAATGCCAGCACCTGTAGTATTCCCAAACAACCGACTGAATTACCTCGCCGGTTTGGACATTGAGGATGATCGCTACCAGTTCGAGATGGACTGGAACTACCGTACCAATTCGTGGCACGCGAGCATTACCCGTGTGTCCGACAATGCGCTGCTGGTGGCCTACCGGCGAGTGAGTCCTGGCGCCTTGCTTCTGGACGTACCAGAGGGACAGTTCTGGGTTGGTGGGTCTGACTCCTACGGATCGGACGCTTTCGCGACGGGCGACTTGCGCATCCTGTACTGGACGCGGGCGGAGTTGGATGCAGCCGAGGCCGCTATTGACGCAGATCCTGTTCCGACCATTGTGGAGTAGGTATGTCGATTCTCAACAACCGTAAAATCGAAGTAGTTGTAGGAAAGCAGGGTGAGGAAGGCTACGCGATCCGCAACCACCGGATTGACTTCAACGTCAGCTACACAGGAGACGCGGGGGAGCCACCCAAGGGCCGAATCACAATCCACCAGCCCCCAGAGCGCCTGGCTGGGTTGCTCAAGCGAGATGGCGCCAACTTCATCAGTTTGTCCGCTGGCTACGGGGACAACGCCTCGGTCATTTTCGCCGGACGACCGGTTCGGAGCGGCGTGCGGCTGTCTCGTACAAGCGCCAACTGGGAGTTGGTGGTGGAGGCCCTGTCTGGCGGGGAGCGCTACCGTAACGCCCGCACCCAGACATCGGTGGGCGGTTCTACGAACTTCGAGGGGTTCGTTCGGGAGGCCATCCGTAACGCCGATCTGCAGGTGGGTGTACTGGACCTGGAGCAAGCTCCCAACACACTTCCGCGGGTGGTATTCGAGGGCGGATCGTTCCGTATTCTGGAGCGCCTGGCGGGCATGGCTCGGTGTGAGCTAGTGTTTGATGGCGCGAAGGTGCACTTCCTGCAGGCCGGCGTTGGGCTCACCGAGGGCACCGAGGCCATCGCGTCGTTCTCTTCGCGCATGGGCACCCTCATTGGCCAGCCGACGGAAACGGACAAGGGGCTGTCGGTTCGCGTACTGCTAGACCCACGCATCCGTGTGGGCAAGCGTGTGCAGGTCGAATACTACGATCCCTTCGTGTTGAAGTACGTGTCCTCAACCCAGGTGGTTCGGAGCGTTACCTTTCGTGGATCAAACTACGGGAACGACTACTACGCGGACATTATCGGGTACACACCCACCAAGGCCGCCAAGGACGAGCCCACCAACGACGCAGAACAGCGCGTACTCATGAAGGGCGCGAACATTACAGGCGCCAAGTCTGGCAACCTGGATGTCAGCCCTACGGACCTCCCGCCGAGATAGGATGAGTCATGGCATCTGACGTACTACGTACCGGTCCTGGGTTCGACCTGGACCCGCAAGACACCCTACGGGACGACAACGTCTCCACGAAGCTCGCGCAGCAGCACGCTACGGACCTGTTGAACTTGCAGCGTGGGGAGTACCCATTGGACATTCGCTTTGGGATCGACTGGTTGGGATTGCTTCAGCAGAAGCGCGTGGACCCGGACGTGGTGGCGGAGGACATCCGCAAGTTGCTGGATGGGATTCCGTCGATTTCAGGCCTGTCGCTATCCGGAACGAAGGACGGCCAGGTACTGACCTTGTCCGGAACCGGGCAATTCCAGGAGATTAGAGCCACCGCCGAGGTGTTGGTTGGGCTGTCCGCGACGAAGGTTGGCCAGAACGGTGCCGCTCGCTTCTTCTGGCGAATCATTCAGTAGGCCGAACCTTCCCGCGACAGGCTTTCTTGCTGGCCTTCTTCTTTTTGTCGGTGTGTCGACCGGCCTTCTGGGACCGGTTCATCATGTTCACCACGACCATGTTTCGATGCTTGGGTTTCATGTCAGTTCCTACTTGATGTTGGACTTTGTGGCCCGCTTGCGCGGTGCCGGGGCGATTCGGCCGCCCCGTTGCCGTTAGAGCGCGCGGACAGCGACGATGAACACCCGGCGCAATACCTGCGGCTTGTCAGTGCGTCCGATGTCTGCTTTACGTTGGTGTACATGTTCCCTCCGATGTCTATAAAGTAACCCCCCTAACCGCACCGTCAAGGCGACAGCCTACGATAGTGCGGGGATCATCGGACCACGCACCACGGGGACATGAGCGACTCCGTGGCCTTCGCCGCGCACCACACGCAGCGGCGGAGGCGGCGCCCGTTCTCGGCGGCCAGATGTGGCCTCCATTGCTTAGAGCCGGGTGCTCGATGTTCGAGCGTGACGGTGGCCGGCTCTTCCTTGCATTTCTCGCACTTCATCCTTCCTCCTTTGCCCCATCCCCCGGGGCGTGCGCCATCCCTACAGGCGCGGGCCGCTTGCGCGGTGCCGGGGCGTTTCGGCCGCCCCGTTGCCGTTAGTGGGTTGCGTGGGTGATCAGCGCCATCACGTCCGCCATCACGTCCGCCGCCTCGATGGCGTCCCACGTGGTGACTTGAACACGTTCGAACTCTTCGCGGGAAGTAGGGGATTCGGGCTACGTTGCCGTGTTGGTGGGGAGCCGGAGCAGACCGTTTTCGATGCGGTAGTGGGGCACGAAGCAGATGTCGAAGTTGTAGTAGGGCTCGGTGTACCAGCCGGGTCCCGCTCGAAGGCTGGCGGGTACGGGGAGTCCGCCCACTCCCCAGGCGTAGGGGCCGGCTTCGTAGCACAGGCGCCACTCACCGGAGCCTTCATGCGTTGTCTGCTCGGGTGGGAAAATAAGGACCTCGTAGCCGGGGAGGTCCCCCACGACCTTGCTAAAGAGGATGATTTTCGCCGATGCCTTCCGAACGGCGTCCTCCAGCCCGGTGGCGGCCTCGTTGTGGGGCACTTCCCGAGCCCAGTCGAGCATGTCTTCGCCCAAGGCGTGTAGGTACTTGCGGCTGTCCTCGGTGTACCCCTCCCCTTGTGGGTCCATCCGGCGTCGGAAGAATTCGCGCAGTTGGTTCAGGTCTTCTTCGATGGTGGCCATCAGTCTCTCCTTGTGTGCCAGGAAGGTAATCGCCCCGTTGGCGGCGTCAAGTTAAAAAGTGCCTATGCCTCTTACCTCCCAAGGATACATCCCACGCACGCCACAGCAGTGGTACGACCGCATCAAGGTAGGCTTCGACAGCCTGTGCACAAACCTCGGGGTGACTCCGCCCCGGTGGCTGCCTCACGAATTCGTCAACATGATCGTCACGCTGGTGGCCCTCTCCCTCTCGGAGATCGACGAGGCCGTTGGGGGACTCCACGAAGTACGCTCCATCATGAGTGCAGGGGGTTCCTATTTGCGCGAGCTGGCCACGCTCGTCGGTATCGTCCCCGACAACGGGACGTCTTCCACGGTGACCCTGACGGTTGACGCCTGGTCCACTGGAGACGTCTTCCTCCCCGAGGGTACGCGTGCGCAGGGGGGCGGGGACGACGGTAAGGCCGTCTGGGTGACCCAGGACGACGTTACGATCCCCGCATCAGGCCAGACTACCGTTGCGGCGGCAAGTGCCGAAATCGGGACCGTTTCGGCCGCTGTGAACGCCATCTCCACTCGCTACGATGTCGTGGCTGGGTGGACTGCGGTGGACAACCTCTCCACGGCCATTCTAGGGACCGATCCGGAGACGGACGCGCAGATTCGCACCAACATCCTGCGGGGGTCCTACGGGGCGGGTTCTCGAAGCCCTTTGGCCATTCGTGACGCTGTCCAGCGAACCGACGGCGTGCAGAAGGCGCTGGTGGTTTTCAACGGCACCGTATCGGACACAATCGTCTCCACCCGGACGGTGCCGGCCTGTGGGATGTCCATCTGGGTGTGGCCGAACACCTTGAGCACCGCAGCCCAGTCCGAAGTGCTGCAGACCATCTACGGTATGCGGGATGGGAGCGCGGCAATCAGCTACCCCGCAGCGTCCGGTGTGGACGGAGTGACTGGCACAATCGTGGGGGCCGACGGCCTTGAAGACCAGGTGGGCTTCTGGTACGTGTTGGATCACGTCCACGAGGTTCGCGTAACCGTGGACACGTACGAGCCCACGTACTCCACCGTGGCGCAGGTATCTGCGGGTATCCAAACGGCCGTTCAGGATTACTTCGACAGTCTGTTCCCTGGAGATCCGGTGCGACAGAATGACCTCGTGGGCGCTGTGGCGGCTGTTGCTGGGGTGGCCCGTGCGACTGTGGAGATTCGAAAGGAGTCATCTGCGGGTGCTGGGGACGTTGCCTCGGCTAGTTGGTCAACCGCCGACAGTGTGGTGGATGCCGCCGACCGTGCGGTACTCGAAACCGCTGCGACGGTGGTGTAATGACGGACCTGACTGTACAACACGTTGACGACCACTACTCGATCATCTCGGGGAGTATGCCCTTCTGGCTGCGCTGCAAGCCGGTGATTGACGCTCTGGTGAAGGCCATCGCCGTCGAGGGGCTGCAGCAGCTGGAGGATGACGTCTACGACGCCTACTTCAGCAACCAGTTCTCTGTGGCCTCGGGTGAGCGCTTGGATGAGTGGGGGCTGCTCTTCGGAGTAGAGCGGCTGGGGCTCAAGGACAAGTGGTATCGGAACCTGATCAACGCCACCGCCATTGCGCGACGTTACGACGGCGGGCGGGACGGTCTGATCAAAATCTACCAGGCGGCCACTGCTCCGTCCGTTGTTGAACTGTCTCCGATTCTGCCCCCCAAAGGGTTGGTGATCTCGGCGTACAGGGACGTGTATATGCCACTCGACTACGGGAAGCGGGTGGGTGCGCTGATGCGGGATATCAGCCCCACAGCGGCCATCGTGATATTGGAGGCAGGGGCGTCGTACCTGGGCTTTTCGGGCCGATCTCGAACGCCACTATCCACCCCACTGGGACCCGGAATCCCGGTAAGAGTTTTGTAGGAGTGTTCTGTGGGTAAGGCGGAGGACTGGGCATCAGATGCTGCTGCGGCTGTAACCCAGCCGTCGGATCAGTACGTCGAGCGCGGATTCATCGACAACGAGGGGATCCCCTCGGAGTACATGAACTGGATCTTGAAGCGCAGTGCTGGGAACATCCCTCCCAATGAATACACCCACGGTTGGTGCGTGTCTGGGGACATTGCCTCTACAACTACCGCTACGGCCTTTACGACCAACACGCCCTCGAACATGGACGTTACCGTAGGGGCGGGAGTGGTGGATGTCAACGGCGAGCGGCACGCCCTGGATTCAGTAGTGCTGACTGCAACAGCCTCCCACGCTACGCTGAGCAGGTTGGACGTCGTTGTTGCTCGTGAGGGGGGCTTTGTGTTGCTCACTGGATTAGCCGCCGCATTTCCTACCTACACGACCGCCCAGCAGGAGGCCTTGGACGGCGACTCCTCGGATCTGGTGATTGCGGAACTGTGGATCCCCGCAGCGAGTTCCAGCATCACAGCCGGCGCGGACTTGCGGTACCTGAAGCCCTGGCGTGCGACGTCTGCAACATCCCTCCACTACTACGCGACAATCTCCTTCATTTTGGAAATTCCGGGTGGGGCGGGTAACTCCATGGCAGACCTTACGATTCAGTTGGTAGATCGCGACGGGAACCCGCTCTCACTGGCGGCACCAGTGAAGGTTGAGTTGTTTTTGCAGGATGATGGATCTTCTTCCACAGTAGCGGCGGAAACCATTACGTTGAAGTCCGGAGGTACGGACATTACCGCGGGCACGGGGTCAACGATTGCGTGGGTGAACACTGGGTCCAACGGCGAGGTAACCCTTACCGCAGACTACGGTGCAGCAATCGCGGGTACCGAGGACCGAATCTTCCAGGTAACGCCGCTTCAAAAGCACTCCTTGCTGCTCCCCCTATCCGCAGGAGGAGTTACCTTGCCGGAAGGCTACCAATACGTGGCAGGCGGGGCCGTGATGTCCACATTTACCTATTCGTAGGAGCGATCAGTGCCAAGTGAATTCACACGTGTAAACCAGGCCACCGAGCTAGCGATCGGTCGGAACCCAGAGGTGAACTGGTACATCCGCACAACAGGCGGTGCCCAGTCCGATCACCTGTACGGGCCGGAGGCCAATACCTCCAACCGAGGCGTGGCCCTGGGGAACACCGTCTCCTGCAACCTGCACGTGTCTCCGACGCTCAAGGCCGAGGGTATCACCGTACTGGCGCAAGTGAAGCCCATCGACTTCGACGCCACTACGGCGTACACTCTTGAAGTGCCGAACGGCACACCCTATGCGGCCACTGAAGCTACGCTACAGGCGCTGATTGACCAGTTGGTGCAGGACATCAACCTGGCCGCAGCCGACCCGATCGGCCCGTACGCCGTGGCGGTGGACCTTGATGAAGACGGCATTAGCGACACCGTCCTGGTTTGGACCTACGGAGATCCAACGGTTCCGACGGCGCCCACGCTCACCGCGGACTTCTCGGAGGCTGGTGGCTCCGGCAGTTGGACAGGAGTGACGATCGACGCCGAGGACGTTTCCATCAAGCCGTGGTTGAAGCTGAAGGATCAGCGTGGCGGGATTCCGTTGACGATTCCCTGGGCGCAGCCGAGAGGGGAGACCTGGCCGGTGACCGTGACGGATCAGGGCTACACCACCCGATTGAACGTCGCCGGGTACGACCGCCTCTACGTGGAGGAGGACGCGATTACCGAGCGCGCGGGTAATGGCGCTACTGTGGGCGTACACTACTGCCTGGTGGTGGCACCGGCCATTCGGGAGGAGTAGTGGGCGGCGTAATCATCAACAACAACCAGATCGTCCCGTACACACCGGACACGTCTGTGAACTACGACACTTGGATCTCCCTGGACCCAGGCGACGCAATCGCCGAGGCTGACCCGGGTGGTATCTTGGCCTCTACCACGTACAGCGGGGGAGAAATCTCCTTCGACATCAGCGGCACGGCTGCAGCGAATGTAGCCCACTGGATTTTCGAGCCCAAGGACTCCCGGGGCAACGTTCTGGACGCCGGGAAGTTCGGGGTCGCCTTCCGTGTTCAGTTCCCTACGCAGCCCACGGCTGGATCGAACATTTCCCTGCTCTTCGGCTGGACGGTTGGTACGGCCTGGGCGGACTACCACGGCTTTGGCGCCTGGTTCGACACCACAGCGGTTGGGCCGGACATGGTCTTCTATTGGGATGCCGGGTGGCTGGCGGGACCTGCCACGGTAGCGGACGCCGACGGCGTGTTGTACGTGTTCCTGCCGCCGCTGTATTGGGAGCATGGTTCCGCGAGATTCGAGCCCACCGGTGGTTACGGCGCGTGGTTCCGGGACATCTCCGGAGACCTTGGTTTCGACGCCAACAAGGTCCGCGCGTCCTCCACCAACAACCGCGACTTCGGAACGGATAGCTCCAACATCAACCTCTTCATGGCCCTGGGCGAGGGCAATAGCGCGGAGACTCCGGTGGCGAAGGTGGAGTACAAAATCTTCCCGATCATGGACCAGGAGGGGCTGTCGTGAGAGCAGCTATTCTTTGGACGGGTGGTTCCAAGAAAGACCTTCAAGGAGAGAAGCTCTACGGGCGGTCCCTGACAGCCACGTGCGAGGTCTACTTCGGAGACCAGTACGCACTTTTCACGGGTCCGGAGTCCTACTTTTGGCCGCATTGGATCAACGGAGACGTGGTAGCTTCGGTTAAGTCAGACACAGACGTGGATGCGCTTGCCGATCTAGAGGCCGCTACGGGCGTAGACCTATCGGAGTTGGTGAACAATGAGCGGTGAACTGGCAGAAATCCGATTGTTGATTGAGCGGGAGATGCGCGGCCTGCGTGACGAGGTACACCAAGTGGCGCTGGTGGTTGCTGAACTGAAGAGCAGCACCGCGCAACGTGCGGATATCGAGCCTCTTACAGCCACCCTCCTAACCCGGGTGACTCATGCAGAGGCTTTGATCGAAGAGGGCAAGACCCGAGTCATCCCCATGGAAGATCGAGTTACCCGACTGGAGACTGGCCTTCGAGTCGCCTGGGGCTTCATCCTGGCATTGCCCGTGCTGGGCAGCATCGCTAGCTTCTTCTTGGGGAAGTAGTGGGCACTAGCACCCCCAAGCCGTTCAGGCACTCCAAGAAGGCCCTGTTTGCCTCTGGCGTGGCCGTAGCGACGTTTGCATACCTGGGCAGCCTCCTGGCCCTGGGAGCGCCGTGGGAGACTCATGGGGCCGCCTGGGACTTCCTGGCAGTGCTGTGCGTAGGGTACCTGGGGAGTCAGTCCCTGCCGGACACTGCCGCCGCCTACCGGAGCGTTGAATAACTTGACGCCCGTGCAGCGGTGGTTATAGTAGCCAGGACCCCCCAGCCCCCTACGGGAGAAGCATGGATTTGGACAAGTTGGCCGCCTCGCGGGCGGACCTTTTCGGGAAGACCATCAAGCAGATCAAGGCGGCCACTGGGCTGGGAGAGCGACGAGCGCGGGATCTTCGGCGTAGGCTGGCAGAGAAGCACACCCCCGACGATTCCGCCGCAGCCGACACAATCCGCAGGGGGCACTACGAGTACGACGCCGACGCCTGCATGTACACCTTTTACTGGCCAAGGCAGTCCGCTCCAATGGCCATTGCCAGAGACCACGTTCGTTCCATGGTTCGTTGTTACACCAAAGACGGCGAGGACATGTCCATGCAGGCGGTGGCCGTTCGCCATGGCCTCACCCGTCGGCAGTTCGAGCGAGTGAAGACGATCCTGGGCCTCACCAAGGACCACGAGCCGTTCACGCCGGAGGACTTGGCGGACATCCCAGAGGACGACCTGTTCTCGGATCAGATGGCCCTGAAGCGCCATCGACTACAGCGGCGGGTGGAAGTAGCCGACGAGCGGCGCACGAGAGACATGGCCGCGAAGTGGCAGGCCTTCAGCGAGGGCCGACTAGAGCCGATCATCGAAGCTCTGCAGGAACTGGGGGATTTGGAGATTCCCGAGCCGCCGCCCATGGACACCTTCCCCAACGTCGCCCTTCACGTCCACGCAAGCGACCTGCACTACGGAATGTATGCGGACGGCTGGGCCTCTAGGAAGGGCGTCTACAACCGGGACATTGCCGCAGAGCGGTACCTCTACGGTACACTCAAGTGCGCCCGTGCGCTTCGCAAGGCCTACGACTCCAACTTTGTGATCCTGCCGGTGGGTGGGGACTTTGTCCACTGTGACAACGCCCACGGCAAGACCACCAGCCTCCGCAACACGATGGACCTGGATAGCACCCCGGAGCGAATCGTCGTGGGTGCGGTGCAGTTGGCAGTGCAGATGGTGGAGATGCTGTTGGAGGATGACTTCACGGTCTTCTTGTGCCTGGTCAAGGGAAACCACGACGCCTACACGGACGTTTTGATCTACCAGGCCCTGCGCTTGGCTTTCCGAGACACCCCGAACGTCCACTTCCATGAGAACCAGATCCACGACTACACGGTCATCCCCTGGGGAGACTACTTGCTGGTGGAGCACCACGGGCACGGGATCAAGTCCGCGAAGGAACTAGGGGCACTCGGCGAGGGCTGGGCGAGGGACCAACGGAAGGTCTTCCAGGGGGCCTACGCGTTCACCGGGAACCTACACCACCTCCGCAATGAGGAGGACGCGGGGGTAATGCTGTTCCAGCAGCCCAGCCCCGCAGGCACGGACAGATACCACGCCCTGAACGCCTACGGCCACCGAGCACGCCCGGCAGTTGCAGGATTCGCCTTGTCGCAGTCTCGCGGGTGGTTAGGTACTCACTACGAACCTTTCGAGTGAGGAGGCAGGATTGAATTTCAAGAAGTGGTGGGATTTGCTGGACAGCCTGCGCCTCGGCAAGTACGAAGTGGAGCCTCCGCAGCCGGCTGTGCCCGCGTGGCCCTTCTCCCCGAGCAAGCGCGGCTGTCACGTGTGCGGGATGGGTAAGGACAAGGAAGTAACGAGCTACGTCTGTACCCGACCTGACTGCCCGTCGAAGGTCACCTGCGGAGGTGGGCTGTGAGAAAGTTCCTTGCACACCTACGGGCCGTGGCGTTATACCTCTGGCTAGAGAGTCGAATCTGGCTCTACTCGAATCTGTAAGGGTTCGACACCGCCCCGGTGGTCAAACGGAAAAGGCGCTCGGTTCAGACCCGAGAGATTTTGCGGGTTCGACTCCCGCCTGGGGCATTAGTCCAAGTGGTCAAACGGAAAAGGCGCTCGGTTCAAACCCGAGAGATTCTGTGGGTTCGACTCCCACCTTGGACATTGGGGGGGTACCGGCCAATGGAGGCCAATCGGGTTTGAACCCCGTGGCAGGGTAACACCTGGGAGTTCGATTCTTCTACTTCCCGTCACTTCCAGACATATCTGAATGCAGCGTCCTGGGGCACCTTGGGTTTCCAAAACCCGCGGGTAGGGTTCGATTCCCTAGCTGCATGCCACCTTTTTGGATGGGACGGGAGTTGGCGTCCCCAGCGTGTTGCTAGCGCGTCCGGGGTAACACCCGCGTGGGTTCGATTCCCACTCCATCCGTAGGAGTCCTCTATGCGCCGTAGCCTGCCCTCCGCCCGAGATCGAAAGGCCGAAGCCTCCGCAGAAGAGGACCTTCGCTGGTTCCGCGAGTACGGACGGGAACTTGACCGCGCCGAGGCAGAAGACGACGCCTGCAACTGCGCAGGTTGCCAGGAAGATATGGCCAAATTTCAGCGTAGAATGGCCGGACCTGCAGAAATCCCCTTGACGGTTCCGAAATAGGGACTACCTTCTCTGGGAACGTCCGAACAGGAGACATCCCATGACTATTTCCGACAACTGGTTGCCCATCATCTACCACCTCGCAGTTATTGGGGACATGGATGCCGTCAATGCCGTCATCCTCGGCGATATCGAAACTGCAAAGCGCGCCGAGGCCTGGGACGAGTTCGTAGGTGAGGTTATCGCCGACTACGGCGCCAACTTCACTGTCCGGCTGACGGACGGCTCCGTGGTGGGCTGGGACAACGACGCCTTCCAGTGGGCAGTCGCCGACCCGGACACGGTAGCCGAGATTGACAAGTCCATCTCTGACGAGAACATCGCCACTCTTCGCGAGGAGGCAAACGAGCACGGAGACATGCTCACGGTTGACATCTGCGACCTCGCCTTGGCTGGGGACGAAGACGCCCGCTACGAGTGCGAGGATGTGATTCTTGCCGCTCGGGCCATGGAGTGATACCTGGTCTTACGGACACGCAGCTAACCTGGAGAAAGCGCCGGAGTGAAGCCCCGGAGACGTTGGTTCGATTCCAACCGTGTCCATCCCACCCCCCAAGAAAAACCTAGAAGTCTACGACAGTGACTACAACGTGATCTTCTCGGAGTGTCCGAGCAAGGAAATCGACAAGTTGGGGGCTCGGATTCGGGAACTGGAGGCTGAATGTTCAGCAAAGTAAAGCGTCCCGTCCGTTGCGCGGACGGCTTCTCAATCAGCATCCAAGCCAGTAGGGGGCACCACTGCTTCCCGAAGTCCGACGTGGGCCCCTGGACCCACTTCGAGTTGGGCTTCCCCAGTGAGGTGGAGGAATTGATCCTGCCCTACGCGATTCCCCCGACGTTCTCGATCTATGGGCGCGTCCCCATCGAAATCGTCGAGGCTGTGATCCGCAAGCACCGTGGGACTGGAGACGAGTGGAAGAGTTAGGCTAGAGGCATGTCATGCCCACCCGGTCAATTCTTCAGTTGGTACGAAGTCAACCACTCGGCCACCGCCGACGCCCGTGGGATTGAGAACCTAGCCGGCCCCGACGCGCAGTTGGCGGCCATGGCCTGGGCACAGAACTTCGGAGACCCACTGCGCCGTGCACTCGGGCGGCCAGTGGGCGTTACCAGTTGGTTCCGCAGCCCCGAACTAAACGTTCGGATCGGCGGCTCCTCGGGCAGTCAGCACTGTCGCGGGGAGGCCGTGGATATTCACGTGGCGGGGCTCACTGCCCACCAGATCGTCCAAGTAGTGCTCCAAGAGGGCATCCCCTTCGACCAGATAATTGGCTACACCTCACGCCCGGGGGCGCCGCAGCTGCACGTGAGCTTCACCACGAGGCGAGCGAACCGCAAAAGCATGCTTTGGTCGCCCAGTAAGAAGGTTTATTTGCCCTGGAACTTGACACCCTAGCGTTGGGCATTACATGGGTGGGGAACCTGATGAAAGGAGACCTGCAATGTGGCAAGATTACTACTACCACAGTCCCGCCCCGTCCAACTCCAAGTACCACCCGCCGACCCTGAAGCGCCCCGAGGCCCCGATTGCTCCCGAAGAGTACGGCGTTTGGAAGGACCAGCCGTACGGAGACGGGATGTACACCATGGAGTACGGCGATACCACGTACTTCGCCCACGTCCGGGGGGGAGTGTACCGTACGTCAGATGACTGGGGCCGGTTGTCGAACCTCGCCATGCCCTGGCGCTGGTACCGACACGCGCCCGTCTCGGAGGGCAAGTAGATGATTTCCGACCTTATTGCTGGTATTTGCATGGACTGCCCGGACGGCGTGCTGGACGAAATCGAAGAGATTGAGGCCTTGGCCAGCGCCGCCGGACAGTGGCGGACGTTCGAGGTAGCCGAAGCCGGCATTCACGACCTCACCCAGCTGATCGACGCCGGGCAGGCCTGGGACACCGATGACTTCGCCACCCGCGAGTGGACCGAGGTGGTCAGTTCCCTGGCGGCTGATCTAGAGGCCGCCATGGACGAAGACTACCAGGAGCGGCTGGAAGAGGGAGGGTACCTTGGCTGATTGGACCCTCGCTAGGTCGTTTTCCGAAGCCGAACTTCACAAACTTCCCTACTTGCCTTGACGCCTCCAGGAGCACCAGTTACATGGAACCCATGACCCGATACCATCAAAATGCCGAAATCGATACGAAGCCGGCACGAGGTGCGTCCGGGGCCTAACGTTTGAAACATAACAAAAGGAACCCCGGCAACCGAGAGGATGTCGGGGTTTTTTCTTGCTCGCGCCCACCTGGACGGGGCCTGGTCTACGAAGCCGGGGTTTGCAGGTTCGAATCCTGCCGTGAGCTTTCCGATCTCTGTCAACTTGAATACTGATGAGTGAGACGGTCCTCTACTAGGGGGACCCTTGTGATCATGGCCCAATTGGATAGGGCACCGTCTTCCGAAGGCGGCGATTGGAGGTTCGAGTCCTCCTGGTCACGTGTGTGCGAAGCCGAAGTAGACGAGGCCTCTGGTTGTGATCCAGAGCGAAGCGGGGGCAGGTCCCGTCGCACACCCCATTTTTGCAGCGTTGGTCCAGCGGAGTGGGCGCCTCCTTGTCACGGAGGAGACCACGGGTTCAAATCCCGTACGTTGCGCCACGGATCGTGAGCTGTACTGGTGAAGCCCTCGGCTCTTAACCGAGAGGACTGGGTTCGAGTCCCAGACGATTCATATTGTGGGGAGGTGCCACGGATAGGCGCACCTGGTTGTTACCCAGGATGTTGTGGGTTTAAGTCCCACCCCCACAGCCATTTCATGGGTTTGTAGCTCAATGCAGAGCACACGCCTTTTAAGCGGGGAGATTAGGGTTCGAATCCCTACAAACCCATTCCCTTCCTTGGGCCTCATGGATAAAGGCCACGACTCGGGCGGTCGTTAACTGCCCACCATGGACGGTGCAGGTCCGGTTGACCGGCTGAATCTGATAAGTTCGGTGTGCGGAGTTCAACTCTCCGACCGTCTACCAATTTCATCTGGGTGTAATGTCAGTGGCAGACGGCCCGCCTCGGACGCGGGAGGCCGCGGGTTCGAGTCCCGCCACCCAGACCATTTCCTGGCCACTTGCTGGCCGCCTTCGGTGGGTACTTGCGGCCTGGGAGCCGCACCGGGCTGTAACCCCGTGGCCATGTGCTAAGGAGTTCGATTCTCTCCCCACCGACCACTTCACACCCCCCAATCAGGAGGACCTATGGGCCTTGCTACCCTGTATTACCGATGCAACCGGTGTTCTGCGAAGGACTACGTCATCACCAGTACCGGCGTGCTGTTCTCTCCTGGGAGGGAGGCCTACTTGATTCGAAACACGCCGATCAACTGGTTGGTGGTTCGGGAGCAAGGAGAGGCCACCTGGTACTGCCCTACCTGCCGTAGGGCTCGATCTACGACCGCGTAGCCAAGGGGTAAGGCGCTCGACTGCAACCCGAGCAAGCGTCGGTTCGATTCCGACCGTGGTCTTTTTAGGGGCGTAGTCCATCGGCTAAGACGTCCGGCTCTGAACCGGAAGAGCCGGGTTCGATTCCTGGCGCCCCTTCCACTTTTTTCACGCCCTTGAAGCATTTATCTATATGATGCCCCGCCTTGTAAGCGGGAGAATTCGGTGAGATGCCGAACTAGGGCTCCATTTCGCGACGTAAGTGTAACGGGTGACACGCCAGCCTTCCAAGTTGGGGAATAGGGTTCGAGCCCCTAACGTCGCATTTCTACACCCACACCCCTTGACACCCAAGGGGAGGTGGGTACGTTTACCGATAGGGAAGATGGGCTTAGAAGCAGCCATTCTCTAAGGAGTGTGACGCCTAGATGTTTAGGGTTCGACAGGTAGCACAACTGCTCTCTGAAGACATCGGGTGAAGGGGGCTCGCAACCCCCGCGTCAAATTGGCGCTCACTTTAGCGTAACAGCACACCTGACTCGACACAAGGGGGCGAAGATGAAAGTAGTGGAGGCGATGGTTGCCGAACTTCGCGCCGGCGACCGTCTGCGAGATCGCGCGGGCCGGCTGTGGCACGTGCGCGCGAAGGCGGACGGCGCGGTGGTG
>Ga0208299_1000678_pt1 | contig 29867 bp, 48 predicted proteins | sample 15_taG_FD_184089 | JGI IMG/M metagenome (GOLD analysis project Ga0208299, IMG submission 184089) | Marine viral communities from the Subarctic Pacific Ocean - 15_ETSP_OMZ_AT15312 metaG (SPAdes) (version 2) | ecosystem: Environmental > Aquatic > Marine > Oceanic | place: Pacific Ocean | collected...
GGTGGCGTTGCCAGACCCGCCAAAATATATCAAGGGCAATTCTCTTGCCTGTTGGGATGAACTCGCGCCAATGCTTGTTGAACTTAAAGTTTTAACGCTGGCAGATAAACAAGCACTTGCGTTACTTTGTGAAACCTATGCAAATTGGCGCAGGTCGCAAGATTTATTAGATGAGCATGGTGACGTATACGTTATAAAAGACAGCAACGGCGAAGTGAAATATTTGCAACAAACGCCATACGTTTCAATGGTGAAATCCTTTGGTAAACAATTCAAGGATTTGCTTGCGGAATTTGGGTTAACTCCTTCGGCAAGGTCTAGGATTACAATGGTAGAAGATTCCAGAACCACCGCAGCCGATGACAAAATGAAATACTTGCAAGGGTGATTGATAAAGAAGTAAACCTTTTTTTGCCTGATTATAACCCTGAAGCGCAAGCGGGTGATTGCAAATTTGAAGGTGATTGCGCTTCGCGGGTAGTTGATTTTTTCAGCATGTTCTTAAAGCACGATAAAGGGATTTGGGCTGGCAAACCCTTTGAACTTCTGCCGTATCAAGTTTCGATTGTTGCTAATTTGTATGGTTGGATTCGTCCAGACAAATCGCGGCGGTATCGTTCTGCGTTGGTAGAACTTCCACGCAAAACTGGTAAGAGCCATTTGGCTGCGGGGCTGGCATTGTATCATTTAATTGGCGATTCTGAGCAGGGCGGTGAAGTTGTAGTTGCAGCAAGTACACGCGACCAAGCAAGCATTGTATTTGGAATTGCCAAACGATTTGTTGAACGCGATGAAACCCTATCGAAACACTGCAAGATTTATCGGAATGCAATCACGGTTGAATCAACTGGTTCAACAATGAAAGCAATAAGTTCGGATTCGGGAACTGCACACGGTTTGAATTGTAGCGCGTGTGTCATGGACGAATTGCATGTGTGGACTAAGCCCGATGCCCGCCAATTATTTGAGGCACTCGTAACTTCGCAGGGCGCAAGAAGGCAACCGATTAACATTTCAATAACAACGGCGGGAACTGCTGAACCAACGCTGTGGCGGGATATGCACAACTATGCCAAGCAGGTTCAGGATGATATTGTAAGTGATGGCAGTTTTTTGCCAGCGATTTGGGCTGCGAAAAAAGATGAACCGTGGGATTGTCCAGAGGTTTGGAAGCGCGTAAACCCTGCGCTTGGGGTTACGGTTCAGCAAGATTTTTACGAGCGAGAATGCGAAAAGGCGAAAGCATTACCGAGTTATGCAAATGCGTTCAGGCGTTTATATTTGAACCAGCCCACTGAGAGTTTAGACCGTTGGCTATCAATGGAAAAATACGATGAGTGCGAACCGCGTATGTCATTAGAAGAACTTGCTGGCAGGAAATGTTACGCTGGTTTGGATTTGTCAACAACTTTAGATTTGACTTCATTGGTGCTAGTGTTTCCACGAACAGAGGATGAAGGTGGCGGTTACGATGTGTTGCCATATTTCTTTGTGCCAAGCGATAACATGCACAAACGGCAACGCGATGACCATGTACCTTATGTTGATTGGGCAAATGATGAAAACAAATACATTATTCAAACGCAGGGCGATGTTGTTGATTATCAATATATTCGCCAGAAGATAAACGATTTGGGCGTTATGTACGATATTAAAGAGGTTGCAATTGATAGATGGAATGCAACACAGGTTGCAATATGGTTGCAAGAAGATGGTTTTGAAGTTGCGTTTTTTGGACAAGGGTATCGTTCGATGTCTGCACCAAGTAAGGAATTAGAAGCGAACATAATGGGCAAACGGTTTAGACATGGTGGTCATCCTGTAATGCGCTGGAATTTTTCGGTTGTTGCAAATGAAGAAGATGCTGCGGGAAATATCAAACCATCCAAAAAGCGTTCACACGAACGCATTGATTCTGTTGTTGCCAGCATAATGGCAATCGGTCGTGCGATTGCATCCACTGGCGATGATGGCGAAAGCGTTTACGAGAATAAAGGTTTGGAGTTACTCTAATGGATTTTATAAAATGGTTTCGCAAAACAGAAACGCGCGGTTCGTTGGCGAACCCGTCAACGTGGATGAAAACCGCATTTGGCGGTACAAGTACAAGCAGTGGCGAAAAGGTTTCAACTGATTCAGCATTACACCAGCCAGCCGTTTTTGCTTGCGTTCGCGTGATTAGCGAAGATGTTGCCTCAATGCCCCTGCGCATATATGGCAAGGGTAGGAATGGTGGACGATTTCCAATTGATTCACACCCTGTTGCGAAACTTTTTCACACTGCTCCCAATTCTGCAATGTCACCATTTACCCTATTGGAAACAATGCAATCGCACCAATTATTGTTTGGTAATGCTTACGCGGAAATAGAACGCAATGGCAAGGGTGAACCCGTTGCGTTGTGGATTTTGCAGCCAGAACAAATGCAAGTTAAGGTTGTTGAAGGCGAAGTTGTTTACGAATATAATGGCAAAGATTTTACAAGCGATAAAATTTTACATTTACGGGCAATGGGGCATGAGGGGCTTTTGGGATTCTCGCCCATTCAATACGCAAAAGAAACCATCGGCATTTCTCAGGCAATGGAAAAAAGCGGCGCGAGTTTCTTTGCAAATTCAAGCAGACCCGCAGGGGTGTTGGAACATCCTGCGAAACTTGCTGAAGATGCAGCGAAGCGATTGCGAAGCAGTTGGCAAGACATGTTTTCGGGTAGCCAAAATACAGGACGCACAGCAATTTTAGAAGAGGGCATGAAATGGCGAGGGTTGACAATTCCGCACAGCGATTCACAGTGGCTGGAATCACGGCAGTACGCATTGCAAGATATTGCCCGAATTTATCGAGTGCCACCGCACATGATTGGCGATTTGTCGAATGCGACTTTTTCAAATATTGAGAGCCAGCAACGCAGTTATCTGCAACAAACCTTGATGCCGTGGCTACGCCGTTGGGAGCAAGAGGTAAACCGAAAGTTGTTGGCGGTTGATGACCGAAGCGTTTACGCGGAATTTACAACGGCGGAAATACTACGCGGTAACACGCCAGAACGATTTGCGGCGTATAAAACAGCACGCGAAACTGGATGGTTGAGTATTAACGAAATTCGCCGTATGGAAAACAAGAACCCTATCAAAAACGGTGATTCGTATATTCAACCATTGAATTTTATAGATGCTGAAATTGCGAAGGAAGTGCAAGCACCGAAAGCAGAACGAGCCGATGAATGGCTTAATGATTCTATTAACCGCGCTGTTGGAATTATCCGTAATGCTTCAAACCGAAAAGCAAATAAATTAACTGCTGAAGAATGGCAAGAGTGGTTGATACATGAGGATTTTGCAATGCGCGAAAAAATACAGACGATACTTGAACCAGCATGTATAAATTTAGACGTTGATGCAAATGAAATTGCTGGCGATTTGTTAAAATCACACCAAGCAACAATGGGGCTGCTTGAATCAATTAACCCCAAGGATAGGCTAGAAGAATGCAAACGGTGGGCTGATTGTTACAAACCAGATGCGATATTATTACAAAGGAATAATGACAATGAATATTGAAAATAAAGAAATACGTTCAGTTGCAGAATTGCGAATTGATGAACAGCCAGAGAGCGAAGCCCCAAAGATTGTTGGGTATGCTTCGGTATTCAATTCGTTATCAAGTGATTTGGGTGGCTTCCGCGAAAAGATTGAACGCGGTGCATTTAAGGAATCATTAGAAAATAACGATGAGGTTCACGCGCTATTTAACCACGATAATAATAAACTTCTTGGCAGACGCGGTGCGGGTACGCTGCGATTGTGGGAAGATGACCACGGGCTGCGTATTGAAATTGACCCGCCGAACACTTCCGATGGGCGTGATGTAGTTGAATTGTTGCGCCGTGGCGATTTGATAAGCATGTCATTTGGTTTTTATAACGTAACAGATTCATGGGAAACGGTAGATGGCGAAGATGTGCGAACGGTAAAGAAGGCAAGCATTTTTGATATTTCTGTTGTGACTACGCCAGCGTATTCGGCAACCGAGGTTGCGGTTAGGTCACTAGAAGTATTTAGGGCAGAGGCAATTGTTGAAGAAACAGATTTTGACGCTGTTGGCGAAACTCTTGATTTGCGAATGAAACTACGCATAACGGAAAGTGAATAATGTCGTATCGAGCCAAAATAAGAATTGTTGAGGTTGGAGTCTTTGCAGCAATTAGTTTGTTTTCATCGGGCGCGGTTTTTCTAGTTTGCTGGCTTTCCAAGTAAGATGTTATTCTGGTTTCGTATTCGGGTGATTTGTCCAGAAATAACCGCCCCTATAGCATACGCTTTTTTGTATTGGGTGCTATAAAGTAAGTAAGCCCGTTGGCTTTTTATTGTGCCGTTGCACAAATCGTAATTTATAATAATGAAAACCTTTTGGAGTATAGACAAATGTCTGACAAAAAAACAATGAGCGAGCAACGCGCAAATCTAATTGCCGAAGCCCGTAAAATAATGGATGCAAGCGAAACACTTGACGCAGAACAGCGAACAAGTGTAGATGCTATGCTTAACGATGCGGATGAACTTCGCAAAGATATTGAACGAGTTGAAGCGATTGATGCTGAAGAACGTGCAATGAAGAATGCAAGCGATAGGGTTGTTGAACTTGAAGCACCCAAAGCAGTTGAAGCACGCGAAGAACTAACAACAGGTTCAGGCGAATACCGCAAAGCATTTGATAAGTATGTACGCTTTGGGCGCGGTCGATTAAGTAACGAAAATTACCGTGCATTAGAAGTTGGAACAAATAGCGAAGGTGGCTACCTTGCCCCTGTGGTTGGTTCTGACTCAGCAAGTTTACAAGCAACAGTTATTCAAACAATGGATGACGCAAGCGCAATCATGGGCTTGGCAACTGTTGTAAACGTAAGCGGCGAAATTACAATTCCAACACAATCATCGCTGGGTGCTGCGGGCTGGAGCGCAGAAGAAGCAAGCGTAACAGAAAATGACGATGCGTTTGGGCAGGTTTCTCTTACACCGTACCGCGCAACTCGTCTGGTTAAAGTTTCTGAGGAATTACTTGCCGATAGTGCAATCGACTTAGAAAGTTATTTAGGTAAGGCGTTTGGTCGTTCGTTTGCAAATTTACTTGAAGATAGTTTTATGACAGGTTCAGGTTCTGGACAGCCAACAGGCGTTGAGAATACAGCCACTAGCGCATTGACAGCCGCAAGTGCAACAGCGATTACAGCCGATGAGTTGATTCAGTTATTCTACGCTGTTAAAGCGAATTACAGAAATGCAGGAACGTGGGTATTTAACTCAACAACTGCAAAAGAAATTCACCAACTCAAAGACTCAAATAACCAGTATTTGTGGCAACCTGCACTTAGCGGCGGGCAGCCAGATATGTTACTTGGTCGACCAGTTGCAATTTCCGATTCTGCCGATGATACTGCGACAGGCGCAACGCCAATTTTCTTCGGTGATTGGTCTTACTATTGGGTTGCAATGCGTCAAGGCGTAAACCTGAAAAGACTTGATGAACTTTATGCAGCAAATTCACAGGTTGGTTTGCTTGGTTCAATTCGTGTTGATGGTGAACTTACTCAAGCAGAAGCCGTCCAAATGATAACAATGGCATAAGCCGTTTTTGATAATTGGATAAACCTTTTTGGGGTTGCAAGTTGAAATAATACTTGCAACCCCTTCGGGGGTAACGGAGCAAATTACAATGAAATATGAAGTTATAAAAAATGGATGCGGAAAAGATGGCCGTTCATTTGATTGTGGCGTTATTGTTGAACTTGATGCTGAGTATGCTGAACATTTGATAAAGCGCGGGGTACTTGCGAAGGTAAGCGGGGGGAAAAAGAAAGAACGCGCGGTTGCAACCCCAATTGATTTAGAGGATGCAACCGAATGAGTTACCGAAGTTTCCAAACAACAATCGAACCATCAACTGAACCCATTACAACAGCAGAAGCAAAAAGCCATATTCGGGTTGATGTTTCAACAGAAGATACACTGATTGATGATTACATTAAAGTTGCACGGCGTTTGAGTGAGCGATTAACAAGGCGTTCATTCATTACGCAAACCATTACGTTAAAACTTGATGGCTTTTCTGGTGGTGAAATTGTTTTACCCAGAAGCCCCGCGCAAAGTGTAACCAGTATTCAGTACGTGGATACAGACGGAGCAACTCAAACATGGTCGAGCAGTTTGTACGATGTTGATACAAGCAGTGAACCAGCGCGGGTTACACCCGCGTATGATGAAGATTTCCCAGATACACGCGCAGTTGCGAATGCCGTTACAGTTACGTATGTTGCAGGATATGGTTCAGCAAGTGATGTTCCTGAAGAATTGCGCCTATTGATTCGTTTGCTGGTTGGGCATTACTTTGAAAACCGTGAAGCGGTTGGAACTGTGGCAATGCACGAATTACCATTGGGCTTGCAATTTCTCGCCAAATCATACGAAATGCCAGAGGTATTTTGATGCGGGCAGGAAGGTTAAAACATCGCGTTGCAATTCAAACGCAAAGCACTACGCTCGATGACTATGGCGAATTTACTGGTTCGTGGGCAACGGATAATACAGTGTGGGCAAGCGTTGAACCCGTCAACGGTTCAGAGCGCGACATTGGCGAAGGCATGGCGGGTGTGATTTCACACCGCGTTATGATGCGCTATATTTCTGGAGTTACACCGAAAACCAGATTGCTTTTTGGAAGCAGGGTTTTGAATATAGAAAGCGTTATTAACCACGAAGAACGAAACGAATACTTGAAACTGATGTGCAAAGAAGAGGTGGAAGAATGACGGACGGCGTTAAATTAACAGGCTTGGAAGATGTGAACAGTGCATTAGAGGGCTTTGAAAAGAAGATTCGCAAAAAGGTTCTTAAAAAAGCAATGGGAAAATCGGCTGCGGATATTCGGAAGGTTGTAAAAACGCATACACCAAAAGGTGCAACTAAAAATTTATTCAAATCAGTTACTTCTAAGGTTTGGATAATTGCTCAAAAAAATCTTGTAAAGGGTGCGGTGTTTTACAGTCGTAAAGGTAACAAGAAAGGTTTTCACGCAAATTGGATTGAGTATGGAACAAACGAGCGATTCGTTAGCAATTACCGTGGTCATGAGGGCGTATCTGTTTCAGTTGGTTCAATTACTGGGCAGGGTAACGCATTGCGGGTATTCAAAACTTCATCGGGTAAGCAAATAAGTACATTCAAGAAATTTTTAATTGCAGCAATTGAAGCGCAGAAGGCGAAAAACTAATGGCACTTGAAATTGCAATTCGTAGTTTGTTGGTCGCAGATTCGCCAGTGAATACCCTTGTTTCGGGCAGGGTTTACCCCTATATGAAACAACAGGGCGCAGAATTTCCATCTTTAATTTATACGTTGGATTCCACGCAACCCCAGCAAGGTATCGGCGGTCATCTTGATTTGACGCGCACGCAATTAACTGTATTTTCGGTTGCAACAAGTTACACAGTAGCGAAGGATTTGGCAGCGAAAGTGCGCACGGCACTAAACGGCTATTCGGGAACTGAGGAAAGTGTAGTAATAAAATCGCTTGTACACGATAATGATACGGCAAGCATAGAAGATTCGCAGGTTGCGGGTGATAGAGGTGTTTCTATCATCGAAAGCGAATTTATAATTTGGTACGAAACAGGATAAGGAGTTTCCACAATGGGAGCAGTAACAGCAAATGGCACTACAATTTCAATTGATGGTGGCACAACAACAATCGCAAATGTCATTTCAATTACGCCAATTGGTGTAAGCGTTGCGACAATTGATTCTACAGATATGGATTCAACATGGCGAACATTTATCGGCGGGCTGAAGGATGGCGGTGAGTGCAGTGTACAAATTTCTTATGACCCCAGTGCTGCGACACATACAGCAATCGAAAGTGCGATTGATGGCGCAAGCAAATCAATTGAAATTACTTGGAGCGATGCATCAACAATGACGTTCTCGGCTATTATCAATTCATTTAGCCCCAGCGTTGCTATCGACTCCGCTCTTAGCGCGTCAATTGGAATGAAAATTACAGGCGCAGTGACATTCTAAAAAAATAAAAAGGCAGGATATTTTTATGCTTGACAAAAAAGCAATATTAAATTCAAACGATTTACCGCAAGAAGAGTTGACCATCCCGCAATGGGATGGCATTCTTTTTGTTCGCACGTTAAGTGGTTCTGAGCGCGATGAATTTGAACAATCTTGCATAAGCAAGCGCGGAAGTGACAAGGGTGTAAACCTGAAAAACATTCGCGCACGTTTAGCGGTTCTTTGCATTTGCGATGATAAAGGCAAGCGGTTATTTGATGCGCGTGATATAGAAGCACTGGGCAAGAAATCAGCAAAAGCATTAGATTTGGTTTTTGATGTTGCACAACGTTTGAACGGATTAGGCGCAAAAGAAATTGATGAACTTTCGGGGGAATAAAAAGGCGTGATAACCCACGCCGTTTTTATTTTACTTTGAGCCTTGCATTGGGCATGACCGTTCGGGAGTTATTAGAACGGATTGATTCACGGGAACTTGCAGAGTGGATTGCTTTTAATGCAATCGAACCTGTAGATAATAGATTTCGTGGTGATTTGCAAGCAGGAATAATTGCCAGTACGCTTGCCAACTGCCATCGTTCACGCGCAACGCATTCATTTACGCCAATTGATTTCATGCCGATGTACGATAAAGAAGTGCCAAAGCAGCAAACAAAAGAACAAATGATTCACGCAATGAAACGCGCAACAGGACAAAGTTAAATGGGTACAATCGGCAATCTTTACATAAACGTCAAAGCCAACACAACAGGGCTAGTCAAGGGCATAAAAAAATCGAAGAAATCGTTGGGTGGTTTCAAGGGTGCGCTGGCAGGTATTGGTGTTGCTGTTGCTGCTGCCTTTGCACTAAAAGCAATCGAGGCTTTTGCAGGTGCAATTTCCGATGCAATGGGGCGAATTGACGAGGTTGCAAAGTTTTCAAAATCAATTGGCGTTGCAACTGAAGCCGTGCAAGTTTTCAGACACGCTGCAACCCTGACGGGGGTGAGCGTTGGCGAGGCAGATAAAGCCTTTGGCAAGATGGTCAAAAATATTGGTGAAGCCACAATGGGAATTGGTACTGCGACCGATGCATTTAAGGTGTTGGGCTTGGACACACAGAAACTTTCAAACATGAAAGCGGATGAAATGTTTGGAGTAATTGCAGATTCAATAATGGAAGTTGATAATCGAGCGCAACAAGCATCGTTGGCATACGATATTTTTGGTCGTGCTGGTATGAAACTTTTGAACACGATGGAACTTGGTGCAGAGGGCATCGAAAAAATGCGCGATGAAATGGAAGGCATGGGCGTTCTGTTTTCTTCGCTAGATGCCGAAGGTGTTGAACGCGCGAATGACGCAATGGCTACACTTGGCATGGTAATGGATTCTATTTTCCAACGCCTTGCAATCGACTTAGCCCCGATGATTGAAGAAACCGCAAACAAGTTAACCGAGATGGCAAGCAATCCAGAATTTGTGGATGGTATTAAAGCCTTGGGTGAAGTGTTGGTTTGGTTGGTAGAAATTGCGGGTGGGTTTGCAAAAATGTGGAAGGGTGCAGTGGATGGCACAACAGAGATATTTGCAGGTTTTCTTTTATTTTTTGAGGGTGATTTTTCATTAGGAATATTAAAGACACTTCAGGGCATTGGAAATTTCTTTCTCGATGTGTTCCCTGTTGGTTGGGTAATTGATTACTTTTTTGGAGCAGAAGAACAAATTGAAGCAGTTGGAAATGCTGCCGATGTTGCAGCAGCAAAAACCCGTAACCTTGCAGAAGAAGCAGCAGCAAAAAAAGCAGCGATTGAACTTCAAAAAGAAATGGAAACGCTGAATAAACTTGTTGATGAATTTGCATCAAAAGACAGAATGTTTGCAATCAATAAAGAACTTGACAGTTTGAGCGAAAAATATTATAAAATTGAAGATGCCCTAAAAGCAGGAAACATAGAAATCAAAACAGGTCGAACAGCATTAAACGAGATATTGCGATTGTGGGATGAACTAGACGCTGAAAAAAATACAATTCTTAATCCTGAGTCTGTTGAAATTATTGATGAAGCGCAGAAGAAACTTGAAGAAATGGGCAAGACGTTAACGGAAAACATGCGAACGCCAGCAGAAGTTTTTGCCGATAAGATGAAAGAAATAAACGAATTGCTTGAAGCGGGTGCAATTTCAATGGAAACATATACACGCGCCGTTGCTGATTTAGAAAGCAATTTACCGCAAGAAGAAATTGAAATAGCAATTGTTACCAAGGGTATTGTTGAGGGGTTGAGTACGGCACTTGGAACAATAAAAATTGCGGGCGAAGTTTCTAAGCAGGAACAGTTAGCGCAGCAAAGCGTTAAAACCCAAGAGGAAATGAACAAACAATTAGGCATGATTGATGACGCGATAACAAGCATTGGCGATTCAACAATTACAACAGAAGTTGCGGGGCTGAAAGACCACGTTGCAAATGCGGTGGCTAATGCAGTAATTAAGGTTCAGGAAATGGATGCACAAAACCAACTTCTTGAAACGGCTAACCAAATCGCTGGTAAGCAATTTACTGAATTAGAAAACATTAACAAAAACTTGAAAGAGATGAAAACAGGCAGTGCGTTAACATGAGTATTCAGTACGTGGAAAAACTTGGCAGCCGTAACTTGTCGCGAAGTGGTGAAGATTTTACGGCATCGCGTACGTTTCTAGTATACGATGATGACGAAGACAGAGTATTATCTGTAGCGGATGCCGTTAACTATTCCAACGGGGTTGAAATTGGCAATTTGCACCCTGACAATTCGGGCATTTATGCAACTGGTTTTTCAATAAACGCTTCGAGCGAACGTGCAAATACTTGGGAGATTGTATGGGATTATGGGATTGACGAACCAGAAGATGAAGGTGATAACACTGGCGAAGATGACGATATTTTTGATGATGATGTTGAGCCTGATGAAACAAATGGCGAACAAGGCGATGATGGCATTTCTGGGGGTACGGATTCTGGCGAAATACCAGCAAGATTATTTACTGGCGTATCATTAACAACAGGCGTTGCGCTTGTTGATGGTTTTGTTGCGGGTGCAACAATTCCAAGTGGCGGTACAGAAACGGGTTCTGCAATTACAACTGGTACGAACGTTCACCAAGGCGGTGAACCTGTAACAATTCCCGTGCCAACCACAGAAATAACATTAAGCGAAACGCAATTTGGTGAATACTTCTTTTTGAACAACGTTCAATTAAGAGCAGGAAAAAGAAATTCAAGTACATTTTATGGATTCAGCACTGGTTCAGTAATTTTTAAGGGGATGAGCGTACAGCGTTCTTCTGTTTCTCAGTGGGATGTTTCTTACAATTTTACGTGGGATGCGTGGAGTCATATGCGGCAGGTCATTGAGCGAGATACTGATGGCAACGCTGTTGTTGCTGAAGATGGAACCGCCGATATATTTTTCAAACAACCCTTCCCAGATACAACATCATTTAATTTTTCACCATGACCGCAGGGCAATATCCAACAATAACAAATGGTATGGGAAACCTTACGCCAGATATGTGGCGCAGGTTGATGACTATGTTGGCAGATTTTGAAAGCAAGAACAGGGATGAACAAAAGGTTACAACTGGCAAAGGTGGCATGGTTCCATTTTTAGCGAAGATTACAAAAGCGCAATGTGTTAGCGTTAACAAGTACGAATACGCTTGGGTACAAGTTGCGCTAAACGATGATAATACAGCAACGGTAGTGGATGGCGGTAAAACTTCAACGGGTGAAAATGATGAGTGGGATTTTTCCGCAATCAACTTGTTGGAAATATCAAACACAGCAAGTAGGGGCAGCGTTGGTGTTGATTTGTCTAGCGATGATTACCCTGCTGGATACACTTTACAAGTGTTGGGCGGTGGCTCAACAACAACGGGAACGGTTACACCGAACGTTGAACCAATTGTTTTAATGCACAAAGTAAGTGGTAGAAGCGTTGAATCAACAGCACGGTATGTATTCACGGCAACTAATGAAAACGATGGCGAGTGTAGTTATGATTTGTTCGCGGTAACTGATGCGATTGCAGCACCATCAACCGTTTCGGGGGTTGCGCAAATATACGTTGATAATTCCGATGGTGATTTGAAAGTTAGATTTGGTGATGGCACAATAAAAACAATTGTGGTTGATACATGACGTTACACCGAAAATCATGTTGCCAAAAATGTGGTACGAACGAAAGCACTTGGACGGTTCACGAAAAAACAAAACCAGTTGCGTATTCCCCGAACACTTGGGGAACAGGTATTAAATGCGATGGAACATGCGACCACAATGTTGAATCGACTGCTTCGGTAGAAGTAATGAATAACCCCATTGATTGCGATGTTTTTGAAACTGAAACGATGACTTGCGATTGCGACATGACCGCAAATTGCACGCCGAGCAATTATGCGTTTACAACAAGTTGCACGGGTTCATTCTATGCAGGTTTTAACCACGGTTGCAACTCTCAAACATATTCGGGAGCAGCACCCTATTCCAATAAACAAATATCTTGGAATGATTACAGCGTTGTTTCTGTTGCAGATGCTACAGAAGTTGACGGTTTTTATATTTCGTGGAATAGTGATTTAGCATTTGGCGGTGGTTGCACGGCAACAACTGGCGGTATTAAAAAAGCAACGTTGAGTTGCAACGGGCTTCAGGTTGTTTTGCGTTTTTATTTCAAAGCCGAATATATTTGGCAATACAGGTTAGGCGGATATGCAAGCCAAACAACAAGCGAATTATCTGAACACATAAACGCGCAAACTGATGAAAATGAAACTTGGTCGTTAGGCATTCAGGCAACTGCTGGCGGTATAAACCTCACAAATAATTTGGTTTCTTTTGATGAAACGATTATTAGCAATGGCGAAACAGTTTTATTGCAGCACTATAGACCAAACAAATGCGGCTTAACAACGAACTTTGGTTTTGAAGTAGACCCAAGTTGGCAATGCGGTGAACAGGCGGGTTACAATTGGGATGCCGAAAGCAGTTACGTGCAACGGACAACTTCAGCAACTTGGGGGGTTACTGATAGCGATTCCAAGGTTGTTTGTCCAGATGTCTTTTCGTGGACAACTTCAAATTTAGCGTTATTTGTAAACAGTGCAACGGTAACCACATCATGACTTATCGAGTAGCGTGGGATTATGACGGTAAAGAAATGGTGGTTGAATTATCGCTAGAAAAGCAAGCAACAATTGTAAAGCAAACGGTTGTTGGTAATGCGAACGTTCAAAAAAGCATTCCTAAACCACCAAAAAAACAACCCGTTGATTGCGGTGGATGTGGCGCAAAGGGCTTGAAACGTTTAATTGTGGGCGGTGCTAAGTTGTTAAAAGCAGAATTGGGCGTTGATGCGTGCGATACGGATACGATAATTGATAGGAAACATATATGCGAATCATGCGAACATTTTGATTTTGGCGTATGCAATGAATGTGGTTGTTTTTGCGCAGCCAAGGTGAAACTAAAAACAGAGAAATGTCCAATGGGGCAATGGTGAAATAAATGGCAACTAAAACATGGGTTGGAACAGACGAAACAACGCCAAACGATTGGAGCGTTTCAGGAAATTGGACACCATCGGGCGTACCAGTTGCAACGGATGATGTCTACTTTGTGAGTGGCGCAGCAGATGTAACCGCAGGGCTTGACCAAAGTGCCATAACACTTAACACGTTAACGGTTGGAACAAAATACACGGGTAATATTGGTTCTTCCGCCGCACCCCTTGAAGTTGATGTTTCTAGCACGTTCGATTATGCGCAACAAATTGGCACAACATATATTGAAGGCAGTTTTCCAACGGTAATAATTCAATCAACTTCTAGTGATAGCCCAGCGTTAACCCTGACATCTTCAACAATAACAAACATTCGTGCGCTAAGTGGACGCGGTACGGTTTTTGTGGATAACGGCAGCACGGTGACAGGTGCAATTGATATGATTGGTTGTACGGGTTTAACAATTGAAATTGAAGCAAATGCAACCGTTTCGGCTGCCGATGTAACAATTGATTCTGGTTCACTTTTGTGTTCAGAGCAATTAGACACAGTAACGCAATTCGGGGGGCTTGTTGAAATGCGTAACAGTGACGGCACAACCAACACCATAACAATTTACGATGGCAAAACAAAGTACAAGGTTTCAGATGATGCCATACTCACAACGTTAACAATGTACGGTGGATTTTTTGATATGCGTGGTAGTGCATCGCCAAGCCACACAATTACAAATGCAACGTTATATTCTGGTGCGCTTGTTGACGAGCGCAACGGTTTGCAAAATACTACGTGGACAAACGCAATTTCGTTACAGGGCGGAATTATAAAAGCAGACGCAGGGCGAACGCTGGCAATTTCATAATGGCAACATCTTCGACAATTTACCCTGAAGCAGATTCATTTATTCGTTCAGATTCGACAACTGGCAATTGGGGCAGCCAAACCGTTTTGCGCGTAGGTGAATATTCTGGTGGTAACCGCAGACACGCGGTAATGCGTTTTGATGTTTCAAGTTTCACAAATCCTACTGATATAGTTTCTGCGAATTTTACGTTAACTGAACAAACCAGTTATGGTTCAGTTACTAGACCGATGATTCTTGCAAGGCTAGACCAAGATTTTGTTGAATCAACAGTTACATGGGATGAATCAGCCACGGGTGTTTCGTGGACGGGTGGCGCAGGTGGCGCAAGCAATGGGCAATACACCGAACCAACGTACACGGTAAACGTTGGGAACAACGAAGGTGACCAAACTGTTGATATAAAAGATTTGGTTGTTGATGCAATTACAAGGCGAAGTGGTACGTTGCTGCTAATACTTTGCTTTGCACCCACCGATTCATCTTCAGGTATTGGAAATACATTATTCAAATCACGCGAGGCAGCAACTGGATTACCGCAGATTGTTATTACAGTTGCTGACCGCGTAGAATGGACGGGCGCAATAGATGGCGATTTGGATACCAGTGGCAATTGGTCAAGTGGGCTGCCACAAAGCACGGACATTGCTATCTTTTCTTCTGGCAATGCGGTTATTGATGGCACATTGACTTGCGAACGTGTATACATTACAGAAGGTTTTGTTGAAAATATTGGTACGCCGTCTGCAACTGGCATTCGTTTTGTAATTTCCAATTCCATTTACATAAACAAATCGCGGGGAATGTTTCATTTGAGCCTTACGGGTGGCACAACAGTAATAATTTCAAACACTTCAGAAGCAGAAGATTCTTCAAAACTATCTGGCACGTATGAACCAATTTTGATAAACACGCGCAGCGAAGTATATTTGGCGGATAATGCTGGCGATACGATTATTGTTGCGGGCGATAAGCGCACAGATGTAAAAGCACGATGCGCGGCCGATTGCGATGTTATTCAAGTTGGTGGGCGTTATACTATGGAAGATGGCTGTCGTGATTTTTTGGTTGTCGATGGGCGTGCAATTTGCAACGCAGGACAAATAGGCGATATAAATTTATGGGGTGGTTCAACATTCAATAATGTTGGTGGAATAATTAGTGGTGATGTTTTTATTTATAACGGTCAATTAAATTTCAAAAATAATGATGATGCAGAAATTGAAACGGAAGATGTGATTTTGTATGCGAACGGTATACTTGATGCACGGACAAGCGCGGGTACATACTCGCCAAATTCCGAAATAGAAACAAGGGGTGGCGGTAACTTCGCACTTGACGCGGGGTATTCGCTAGAAATTACCTGATGGCGAAATACGCTGAATTTGCTGCGATTAGTTGTACGCATTGTCCACACCAAAGCGAACGTGCGCTTTCAAGATTGTTTGAAGAATTGAAGGGGCGCAAGTTAACGCATTTTATTCATTTGGGCGATGTGGTCGATGCAGATGCAGCAAGTGTTCATTTAGACGATTCTGGTGATGGTCATTCGTTGCATGATGAGTTTTTAATTGCTACCGATATGTTGCGCAGAATACGTGAGCATTTGCCAAATGATTGCGAATTGATTTTATTGGATGGCAACCATGATGATAATATCCAACGTGCAGACCCGCGAAGAATTAAAAAAGGGTTGCGCGGATTATGCAACCCCAGAAAAATGCACGGCGTTGCAGATGAGTATTTGAAGTGGAAGCACGTACCCTACCGATTTGAAAATTGTTGCTATCAATTAGGCGCGGTAATTTTTGCACACGGTTTTGCAACTGGCGGCAACTCGGACGAACTTGAAGCGATTGCGCTTGCAAATTTGTGTGGTGGTCATGCGCACCGATTGATTGTGCGCGGGCATACACATCGCCCAATTCCGCCAACGCAATGCAAAAGAACCGCGCGGGTGAAATTGCCTTGGCATTTTGCGAACGTTGGTTATATGGCATTCGAGAAAACGCCGCACTATGCCCACCGCTTTAATACGCAGGAGTGGGGGCGCAGCGTTCTTTTTGGTCGCACCAAAATCGGGCGGGCTGATAGGCTTGGCAAAAATGCGTGGACGGCAAATTTAATTTCGCTGGATTGATTGCATTTTGTCAATATTGGCGAAAATTGCACGGTAAATGATACAAGCGTTTAGAGCGTGGTTATTGCGCGTATGCGGGGCTTTTGAACTTTTGAGGGTGGTTACCCTGCTAAACCCCACAAAGCCCGTGCGCGGCATTTACGGGGGGGCTACGCGCCTGTTAAACATGCGCAACGGGCTGTTAGCGTGACGGTGTATTTATGCTGATTTGTTCCAAAAATAGCGTGCAATTCGGGTTTTTGTCAAAATCTGTTGTTTTTATCAGTTTTTTTACAAAATTAGCCGATATGAACTATGCACAGGGATTAAAACCGTGTACCATTACAGACATGCCAAGCAATGGTGCGAGGCAAAAAACGAAACGCAGAAATGCAAAACGAAAGGCAAGAAAATGAACAACACAGCAAACAACACAGCAACAAGCATGGCAGACAAGTTACACGAAGCCAGAAAATTGGCATTCAATTTCAATTCTACTTTGGGATGGGGTTGTCGTTACGAATACAACGACCTAAAGTATTATGTGGAAGTTTCTGGTGTGAAAATGTTAGCAAGTGAAAATAAAGTAAAAATGCTTATTCGCAAAGGTGTTGTCAAAGATATTAATACCTGTACGAGTGCAAGAACAGAAGTTACTTTTATAAAAGTATCAATCTAAAGTTGCGAGGTGGGTTGCATTCTTCGGAGTGCAACTTTCCGCATAACTTTGTGCGAATAAACGAAACGCGGAAACGCAAAACGAAAGGCAAGAAAATGAACAACACAGAAACAAACAATGAAACAAACAAAAGAGAAAAATTGGTTTGGTCAATCGATGGCTTCGTAGATGGACATCAAAATCAAACAGACGAAGAATACCAAAAAGAATTAGACAGCATCACAAAGCAATATAAACTCGATGGTAAGCCAGATGAAAATGGTATCGTACTCACCCCATTCATGTTCTGGGAAGCAGAAAGACAAATGACCCTCATGGAAGGATGGCGTGCTGGACAAGCAAGAAAAGATATGATTGCTGAAATACAAAAAAGGAAAGCACAACACGAAACAAACTAAAACTCGGTTGCGAGGTGGGTTGCATTCTTCGGAGTGCAACCTTCCGCATAACTTTGTGCGAATAAACGAAACGCGGAAACGCAAAACGAAAGGATAAATGAAATGAATGCAAAATTAGTACAAGATAAAAAATCGGGATGTTGGGTTGCCAATAGCCATGAGGCATGGTTTAACCATAAGTGGGTTTGCAATATATGTAAATGCAATGTAAGTGGTGCGATGCCGAAAATTATTGGCATCAATGGTGAAACAACTATCAACTGTCCAGAATGTTTTTCTGAAGATACAGGCACATCACCAGATTGGATTTGTTGTAATAGCGATACCGATAAAATCCCCATTGAAAATTATTGTGAATGTGCTGAATGTCGGGGAATATAAAACAGGCGAGGTGCATCTCACCGCATAACTTTGTGCGAATAAACTAAAACAGGCGAAAGCCGAAAGGATAAATGAAAATGCGAATAATTAAAGAAAAAGACGCAATCACTATTGCTACTGAAGGCGTGGTTTTAGCACTCTCAGAAAAATTATATCGCCAGCAACGTGCAGAAAATATTGCACAGAATAAATGCAATGGTGGTGAGCCGTTGCTGTGTGAGTATTTTGAACAGAGTAAAACGGGCAGGAATGTCAAACGATATTTGCCGCTATCAATTCACCGATGGCAAAAGGTACAAAAACATGAACAAGCAAACAAATAAGTTTCATTGTGATTTGAAACACCCAACCAGAAAAGAAATAATTGCCCGCCAAAATGTTCTCGCAATGTTAAAAATGTACCAAATGGCGAACGCATCATTAAGCCGAAAAGAATGTTTTGAATTGATGCTAAAAAAAGAACGAAAGTTTTTGGGGTTGGATATAAAACTAAAACCAAACAAGAATAGGAAAAAACGAAAATGAAAAACGGAAAAAAAATAACTTGCCCACATTGCAAAAAACAAGCAACAATTTATCATGGCAAATTTACCGCGCTAATGTGCGGGCGAATGCAGGATGGTGCAGTTGTTGAGGGTTGCGGTAAAATGGTCGATAAAGCAGATTGGCTGGAAGGCACAAAAGCAAGTAAGCCCGAAACCTGTTAAGATAAAACAACAATTTGACCGTTGTTCAAAAAAGCGCACAACGCGCACCAACGGCGAATGTAAAACGAAAGGAGTGCAATATGGCACTACGCGCAACGAAACCGTCGGCGCGAACAAGACGGTTAAAATTATTGATGTACGGTGATGCAGGAGTTGGTAAAACAACCGCTTGCTGCCAAATGCCCGCGCCGTACTTGATTGATTCCGAACGCGGTACGGATAATTACCACGAACTTGTCAACGCGGTTGGTGGTGCAGTTTTCCAAACAACTTCAATTGAAGATGTGATTGATGAAGTGCGCAATTTATCAATCGAACCGCATGATTTTAAGACGTTGGTAATTGATTCTATTTCACCCTTGTTTTTTGATTTGGTCGAAAAGTGTGAAAAAGAGGTTGGCAATGAGTGGGGCAAACATTACCAAGAAGCCAGCAAGCACATGAAACGCTTGGTGAATTTGTTGCTGCGCTTGGATATGAACGTTGTTATCACTGCGCACGCAAAGCCAGAATACGGTGACGAAATGAAAGTGATTGGTACAACCTTTGAAGGTTGGAAACGATTGCCTTACATTTTCGATTTGGTATTGCACTTGGAAAAGCCAACACCAACGAAGCGATTTGCGCGAGTTTGCAAAACTCGAATTGAGGGTTTTCCTGATGGCGAAACATTTGAATGGACATTTGAAGAATTGGCCAAACGCTATTCGATGCAAGAACTTGAACGAACTGCGAAGGTCGTTACGCCAGCAACTTCAAAACAGGTTGCAGAAATTGAAGCGTATGTAATTAACTACGTAAGCGGTGGCGAATTTGTAAGCAATTGTTTGACAAAACTCGGCATTGATGAATTGAAGGATTTAACAAAAGAACAGGCAACTAAAATGGTTGCCGCAATTAAAAAGAAAGTGAGTGTAAAGTAATGACATTTAATTTTGATGCAACTGGAGTAGAGGAAAAAACCTTTATCTGTTTTCCTGCGGGTGAATATGAAGCCGAAATTGTTGAGATAAAACAACAGGTTTCAAAGAAGGGTAACGATATGCTAAAACTTGATATTGATTGCTATTCAAACGATGGCAAGAAGGTGCGGGTTTTTGATTATATTGTTGCGCCTTCATCACTGTACAAATTAAAAGCAATCTGCAAATTTACTGGGATTGCTTTTGATGGTAAAATCGAGGAACAATTGCTGAAAGGCAAGCGCGTATTTGTGAAGTTAAAGATTGACCCAGAAGGCGAATACCCTGCGCGTAATTCAATCGCAGCATATATTGGGGCTTGTAGTCAAAAACAGCAACCCCAACCTGAAACAACGAAGCCAATAATAGATGATGATATTCCATTTTGATATTTAACCTTTCGTGCCGTGGGCGGTGTAAAAACCGTCTGCGGTGAAAGGTAACGAAAAGACAACAAACGAAAGGTAAAGTAAGTAATGAAAAAAAAACACGATGAATGTATTAGTGGGATTAAAATTATTGCCAAGATTTTATTCAAAATGAAAATCGAGGAACGCATTAATTGCTTAAATGAAATACGGATGGAGTTGCACAGAGTTTCGCCATTTAAGAATGAACCTGTTGATTGTGTGCAGTGGATTAAATGCGAAGATGTTTTTGCGAACGATTACAACCCCAACAGCGTTGCCCCACCAGAAATGAAACTTTTAGAACATAGTATTGACGAGGATGGTTATACGCAACCAATTGTTGCGTGGGAACGCGAAGAGCATTTTGAGGTTATAGATGGTTTCCATCGAAATCGAGTTGGACGGGAGTGTCCGAGCGTTACAGATAGGATACACAATCATTTACCGTTAGCAGTAATAAATACAAACCGCGAAGATAGAAACGATAGAATCGCATCGACAATTCGACACAATCGCGCAAGGGGCAAGCACAAAATTGATGCAATGGCTGAAATTGTGATTGAATTAAAACGGCGCAATTGGTCGGACAAGCGCATATCTAAAGAACTTGGCATGGATGCAGATGAAGTTTTGCGTTTATCACAAATTACTGGTCTTGCAGAAATGTTTGCAAATCATGAATTTAGTGAAGCGTGGGAAGCAGAATCTATTGACGAAAGCGATACATTAGATGAAGCAAATATTTAGAAACTATCTTGAATGGGAAGATTGGCAACGAGGGATGTATGCGCCAATGAAACCCGAATTAGAAGAACGCATGATTGAGGATGCTATACAATTGTTGTCTAATTCGGACAAATGTTTAGCGTTCATGGAGCGTGTAACAATAACAATGCCTATTGCAACACTTGTAAATTTAACTAATTTAGGTTGTAATCGTAAGGCGTGGATTGGTCAAGCATCATGTTTTGAATATGCTGGCTGTGTTGATTTAGCGACACGAATAGCATGGTGGAAACTAGAACCACAACAACAAAACGAAGCAAATGAAATCGCAAAATTAGTAATAAATGAATGGGAGCAACAATGCCTAAACAAGCAATTGGTATTAATGTTTTAGAAGCAGCAAAACAGCGCATAGGTTGGACTTTTGATAATTATGAAAACATATACATTAGTTTTAGTGGGGGCAAGGATTCAACGGTAATGCTTCATCTTGTAATGGACGAGGCGATAAAAAGAAAGCGCAAGGTCGGGGTTATGTTTATTGATTTAGAAGGTCAATATAAAATGACTATTTCGCATACTCAGGCGTGCTACGATTTATATGAAAAGCATATCGAACCGCATTGGATTTGTTTACCAATTCATTTGCGAAATGCAGTAAGTGTATACGACCCATTTTGGGTATGTTGGGAAGAATCAGAAAAAGAAAATTGGATTCGTTCCAAACCGAAAACATGTATTGACGATGAAAATTTTTACCCTTTCTTTTGTGAAGGTATGGAGTTTGAAGAGTTTGTACCAGAATTTGGTGATTGGTTTGCAGGTGATAAAACGGCTGCGTGTTTTGTTGGTATACGAACCGATGAAAGTTTGAATAGGTATAGAACTATTACACATAAAAACAAAAAGCGTGTAGATGATTTGGGTTGGACAACACGTGTAACTGAGCGGTGTACAAATATTTATCCGATTTATGATTGGAGAACAGAAGATGTTTGGGCATATCATGGAAAGAATCCCGATAGACCATATAACAAATTATACGATTTAATGTACAAAGCAGGTTTGACAATACACCAAAGTAGGATTTGCCAGCCCTATGGCGATGACCAAAGAAGGGGGTTATGGTTATTTCATTTAATCGAGCCAGAAACATGGTCAAGGGTTGTTGCAAGAGTAAATGGGGCAAACTCTGGTGCGTTATATGTAAATGAATCTGGAAATATGACGGGTTATAGAAAGATAAGCAAGCCAGAGGGGCATACGTGGGAAAGTTTTGCAAACCTGCTTGTAAATTCAATGCCACCAAAAACTTGCGAACACTATAAAAACAAAATTGCGAAGTTTTGTCAATGGTGGCAAGAACGAGGGTACAGTGAGGGTATTCCTGATGAAGGGGATTTGCGGCTGGAACAAGATAGAAAAATTCCATCTTGGCGCAGGGTGTGTAAATCATTGTTGCGTAATGATTTTTGGTGTAAGGGATTAAGTTTTACGCAAACAAAATCAACGGCATATCAAAAATATTTGGATTTTATGAAGCAAAAAAGAGAAACAATGGAATTGAGTGGCATGCTATTTGAAAAACGAAAGGTAAAGTAATGGTTGAAGAAAATAAAATTATTTCGATAGTTGATTGGAATGAGCATTTTGAAAAATCTCAAACGCGAAAAATAGCCAAGCATTCTTGGGTTGCAGTGCCAAATAAACACGATGGTTTGGGATTGAAAAAGATGCTACGCGAAGAAAATGGGCTTGAAATCTTTGCCATTTGGATTTTCTTAATTCAGATTGCAAGCAAATGCGAAACGCGCGGTATTCTTGCAGACGAAAAGGGGCGGGGTTACTCAATTGACGATATTGCCTTGAAGGTTGGCTGCAAAACGCAAACAGTTGAATGCGCAATTCCGTTTCTAGTGTCAATAAACTGGGTTTCTATAGTCACTGGTAGCACGCTACCAGCAGACTACCAGCACGCTACCACCGCGCTACCACCAGACTACCACGGCACTGGTAGCACACTGGTAACTACATTACATAACAATACAGAACATAACACTACAGAACAGCATATAACAAAACAGGATAAAACAGAACCATATTTTCCAGAAGGCAATTCTGTTGAAGATGAGGCTGTTAGGGCGTTCGCTACTGGATACCTGCGAAATCCCATAATTCAAACCGTAATTTCGGCGATTCCTAAACATAGGCTGGTTAGCCCAGTGCCAACCGCGCGTGCAATCATCGCTGCAATCAATCGCACCAACGCTAAAACGCACGAAGAACGTAAAATTGCAGCAGTCGCGCTTGCTGAACGTTTTGAGTTATATTACGCTTCGTCCGAAGGGCAACAGGAATATTTCAAAGACCCAGATAAATGGTTGAATGAAGATAGGCATTTGGTTGACCCAAGCGTTTGGGATTCACGAAAAAAACAAACAGAGGCTACACCGTGGGAACGAATACACGAATTAAACGAGGAATAAAATGCTATTAACAAATAAACAAATGAACGCTATGATTGAAAAAGTGGAAACGCTAGAAACCACAATTAGACCAGATGAAATAACAGATATTAGATATGCAGTTAAAACAATCAAATTACTAATTGAACTAAACAAAAATTCGGTTGATGGAATTTTGCAACACCACAAAGCACTTGACACATTGCTAACAATACGAAGTATTGAAAAGGCAATAGACACTGCTGAGATATGCACAAAGTGTGATGGAACTGGTGGTGTTGCCAGTAATAAAGTTTTTGGTTCAATGCTCGGTGCAATTGACGAATGCCCTGAATGTAATGGAACTGGCGAGAAAGTAGGATGAAAATGGAAAACACAAATTTGAAGTTTGACTATTTTTCTCGCGTTGGCATTTCTGCAACATTATTAAAATCAATCATAAAACAATCGCCAGTACACGCAGCAACCCGAATGCGAACCTTCAAGCCATCGCCAACGATGAACCTTGGCACGGCTGCACATTGCGCAATCCTTGAACCCCATCGCTACAATGAGTTGATTGCCATTTGCCCAGATTGCGACAGGCGAACAAAAACGGGCAAAGCAGAATACGCTTCGTTTGTTGAAAGTGCTGGCAAAAAGACGGTTATCAAATACGACCAGCATGAAGCAGTAATAGCAATGGCAAATGCGGTTGATGAACATGAACACGCTACTGAATTGATGCAGGATACAAAGCGCGAAGTTGAAATTGATTTTGCATTTGATGGCGAAACGTGCAAGGCAAAAATTGATGCAGTCAAGGGTGATAATACAATTATTGATATTAAAACAACCATTGATGCAAGCCCAGATGCCTTTGCAAGACAATCTGCAAGTTTGTTTTATCAAATGCAAATGGCGTGGTACGCGAAGGCAATTGGTAGCAGTTGGAAAACGTGCAACTGTTATGTAATTGCGGTTGAAAATACAGAGCCTTATGGCGTTGCTGTTTATCGCTATGATGTTGATGTACTCGATAACGGCTGGAAGTTATGCTGTAGGGCATTACGACAATGGCGCGATTACAACGCAACAATTTCAAAAAATGAAACGCCAAAAGCGTATGGCGATTGTGTTTACGATATTGAATTGCCCGCGTGGGCAGAAAGGGTTTGAAATGAATAAAGAAAAACTAAACGAACAACGGGTTAAGCAGGAAGGGCTTATTCAGTCACTTGCAAATCAACAAACGGTTTTGCACAAATCGCGCGTTGATGTGTATTCGCTATTGAGCGAAGGATGCCTGTATGAAGTACACGTTGAAACAGAAAACTACAGTAAAACGCGCGAAGAATTGAACTGTTCGCCAAATGTTGTTGGGGTTTGGCACGTTCCCAGTATCTTGGGCAGATTAGAGCGTTTGACAAATCCTCAAGAAGTTACATTGATTGCAAATGAATTGATGTATGAACTGTATGAAATTACACCGTACGTGGCTACAGATTTTGGTTTACAACTTGATGAACCTGAATCGGGTGACCAAGATGCTGCGGATGATATGAAAGAAAGGGAGTTTTTGAATGATTGACAAAACAACAGAAAAACTAGGTTGCGTGGGGTTGTTTTTTGTAGTGTTTGCAACACTTTTAATGCTTGCAGTACGGGGCTTTGCATTTGGTGTTGGTGTGTATTTTGCGTTTCGCGTTTTGGGAGTTGAAATATGAAGAACAGTATATTTTTCTCAAAAACGTACGAAGAAATGCAGGTTGCAATCGCAATAAAAAAAGCAAACGATTATGAAAACGGAACAACAAAATGGCAATTTGATAAACTGCGCAAGCGAATTATTGAACTTGAAAGTGAACTTGAAAAAATGAAAGGCGTAACGAATGAACGAAATAGAAACAACAATTGACAGGAGTGCAGAATGGAAAAAAACGCTTGAACTTATGGCGGGGCTTTTTCCAAAGTGGGCGGTTACGCCACAACAATTTAATTCGTGGAAGGAACAATTCGGGATGCTAAACCCAGAGTGGTTTCGTGAAGCATTGAAAGTTGTATACCATCGCTATAATTCTGAAACGCCAAAACCCAAATGGGTGGCGGATGCGTTCAAAGAGGTACGTGCTGGGCATCGCGGCGTACCTTTAACCGAAAGCGATAGCGCAGAATCGCAACGGCAAAAAGCAATACAAGAACGAAAAGAAGAAGAATATCAAGTGAATTTGGAACGCGAAAACGCTTGGCTGGTTGTTGCAAGTTGGGATAACGAAGAACGAATAAACTGGGCTACACAATTCAAAGAACGATTTGAGGGGATTGCAGAACTTAACGATACGGCGAATATGAATACATGGTCTAAAACATTTGCACAATTTGTAAAAGCATTTCGGGTAGTTGAGGAACGAAACGCATGAACGGAATAAAATCAAGCAAGGCAACAACACCATTTTCAAAGTTGTCGCAACGTTGCCAAAATATTTTGATTGAAATGAAAAAAAAAGAATGGACAAGCAGAATTGAAATATCAAAAACCTTAGATATAACAGTTGCGCAAATAACTTCATCAATGGAGTTATTGAAATACCACGGCTATAAATTTGATTCGCGCATAATTGAAAATAAAAATTATTATGAATACAGGTTTACGGATGGTGAACAACGTGAGCAGGTTCAAAGGCTTGCCACACGAAGCGTAAACGCCAGCCTAGAGCGTTTGATAATCGAAATGAACCGTATCCGCAATACGTCAAACGAGCGCGGTATACGCAAAATAGCGAGTAATGCGCTTGAAGCGTGCGGTTTATTGACGGATTAGGGCGGGTTTTGTACCTTTTCGCTGAATAATGACAAAAAAATGGTAAAATTGCCACATATTGGCTACATTGAGCCGATAAGTTTGTATAATGGAAAGCATGTCAAACGAACAAACAACAAAAGGAAACGAAACAATGAACAAACTAAACATCATCATCAAAAAGAACAGAAGCAACAAAGAAGTGGCATTCAAGATTGTGCGAAGTTGTGGTCAACTTCTCAAAAGAAGAATGAAATTAAACGATGCGTACTTCATGCTCGCAAACGGTTCAGCAAGAATCGCAAAAGATTTTTGAACAAACACAAACCCCAAAACGAAAGGCAAAACAAAATGACAAACGAAACAACAAACAAAGAAACAATCGACACAATCAGTCTTTCGCAGTTGGTTGATATTGTTGAACAGGCAGAGGATGAAATCCTTGAAGAAACAGATGAAACAATGGCTTTTCTTCGTATGAAGAATTATCAACAATTGAGTATGCTTCTCGACTATTTGCGAATGGCAAAAAGAGCAACAGGTGAACGACAGCAAATGATTTTGGAATATGCCAAGAAGCACTACAAAAGTTTGTACACTCGGCAACAGCAAAAAGTCGAGTTCATACAGCCTCTTTTACGCAGCGTATCTTTTACTTAATAAACCGCCGAAAAACAGAAAGGGAAAATGAAAATGGAACAAAGAAAATATGACATCAAAGGCATGACCGTCAATGGAAGGGAATTGCTTGCACTGATGGGTAATTCATTTGGAATCAGCGGTGGGGCTTGGCTAGATGAGAAGAATGTTCATAATCTCACAGACAAAGCAATTGAAGGAATTGTTTTTATGTTGTGGACTATGAAGAATCTTCCACCAGACAAAGAAAAAGACAAGCAACTGGTGTTGAAAGAACTTGGCAATGGGTTGTGGGAAGATAATGAATAAACCGCCGCAAGGCACAACGAAAGGATAGCACAATGAAATATTTGAAATTATTACTTGAAGCCACAATAGAATTTTTAACGGTGGGGTTGAGCAGCAGACCACATAACGGCGGTGAAAAATGAAAACAGCAATTTATTCAATTCAATACAGCAATTGCAAAGAACAACCAAAATGCTTTATTCAACACAGACCAGCATTAGCCTGTTTTAATCGTGAGGCTAGCCGTCTAAGAAAGGGCGATGTATCTTGGGGTTCTGTTAGGCTGGTTAAATGGGAAGCAACAGGAACGCCGCGCAGCGTTGCAAGTGCAATGGTTGAAATTGGTTCAGCGATTTCGGGTGGTATTCCAATTCGACAAATAAACAATCAGGCGATTGTGCAAATGGCAAAAATAGAATCGTGGATTCTCCAAGAACAGGTAAGTATTTTGGCGTAATCTGTTAGAATATAATTGGTATCGGTATACGCGATACTTTAACATATCCCCCTTGACCCCTGCCGAGTTTTTTCGTTTACTTGGTAGGGGTTCTTTTTTGGGGGCATTATATTTTTTTTAATGTGCAATAATAAAATAGCCGAAACGTATATTATTGGAGTAATTAAAATGGCAGAAATTAGGGGAATTGATGTAAACGAAATTTCAAACGCTGCGTTGCGCTGGGCAAAACACGCGCAACATCGCCACGGTTACGGAAAATGGGAACTGGACGAATTGCACAATGAGGCGTTTATTATTACTGCGCACTTGGTTGAATCTGGACGTTACGACCCCACCAAGGCGAAGTTGATTACGTTTCTATCTTACGCATTACCTTTTGAAGTTAGGCGAAAATATAGGCGTATGAATGGCGAAAGATTGCTTACAAATAAAGAAGGCAAAAAAGAATACCAGCGCAAAGAATATGTTAGCAGTGATATAATTGAATCGGCGGAAACCAATTATGATGGTACACTACAAACAATTGAACCCAAGCCAAATAGCGAATGGGCAAGGGCTAGGATTGCAGGGTTTACGGCTAGGGAATTGACAAAACGCGGGCTGAGTTACAAACAACAAAAACAACAGGCGGAGCAATTCAGAAATGACCAACGGAAATCAAAAGGGCAAACGCGGTGAACGGTTTGTTGCGCAATGGCTTAGGGATTCTTTTGGATGTAAAGCGCGGCGGGGGAAACAATACTGTGGGCTAGAAGGAAATGCCGATGTGGTTGGCGGGTTTCCAAACACGCACTGCGAAGTTAAATTTGTGGAATCCCTGAATTTGTACAAGGCAATGCATCAAGCAATAAACGAATGTGGGCAGTCAATACCGTATGTTGCACATAAAAAAAATCGGCAAGAACTCTTGATAACAGTACGCGCAAAAGATTTATTAGCATTTTCTTTGGCAGTGGTCGAGCAAGATGCGATAAACAAACGATGACAAAAGATAATCAAAATGGTTGGGGCGAACATAAGCGCCTCGTTTTACATAGGCTTGGAGCAATAGAAAATGATTTACACACAATTGAAAAGCGCTTGGCACGAATGGAAAAACAAATGGCAGTGCAAGCAAGCCAAGCGCGTTTGGTTGCTGGTGCAATCGGCGCAGTTGCGGGTTTGTTACCTGCTGTTATTACCATTATTGTTAGCAGGTTGTAGCATGTTTGATTTTATGACAACAAACAAGCCCACGTTTGCGGATGATATGCAAGAACTTGTTGTGGATACTGCGCAGCACGCAACGCAGGAACTGGCTGTTCTTTCTTGGGTTGGTGGATTGGCAACAATGGCGGGCGTTGTCGCGCTAGTTATTACGCGCGGTGCAATGGGAATGCGTGCAATCATCATTGGGTGTTTGCTTATTGTGTTAAACTTTGCCATAGCGAATTATCTTTCTTGGATTTTGGTGCCTGTTCTTGTAGCAACTGGCGCAATTAGTTTATCTTGGTCGTATGTTACGATTAAAGAAATGTTACTTAAAAAAAAGGAATGCGAACATGATGTTAGCAACGATTAGTGATATGTTGGGGAATATGTGGTGGACGGCTCTGGTGGGTGTGGTTTGTTTTGTTGGCGGTGTGTATTTTTCATCAACAATAAAAAGTAAGATGGGCAGATAAACCAAATGCCAAATGGCGAACCAGAAAAATACGCTGTTAAGGTTGACCATTTAGGCGCAATAATTCCTGCACCAACAAAAGAACTATTGGAAGAGGTAGCGCGTGGGGTTCATTTAGCGGTTGCTGGTTCTGCGATGGTTGATATGCAAGACAAAGACAACCCCCTACCAAATTGGGATACGCTGCCCGATAACGTTAAGAACTATTGGAGAGAGGGCGCACGATGTTCGTACGCGATTATCGCATTACACGGCGGTGGTTCGGTTGAACAACTGAAGCCAGATGCCAAGTAGACCGCGAACATTCTGCATCAACGGTTGCAAAGCACAATCAATATCAGACTCCCGATTGTGTGCAACCTGCGATGCAGTGCGGCAGAAAAAGATAGATGCAAGGCGGGCGGTAATTGCGAAGAAACGTACAGCAAGGTTTGGTACATCGCGCGAACAAGGTTACGATTGGCAGTGGGAAAAAGTGTCTAAGCACGTAAGGCGAAACGAACCAATTTGCCGAATGTGCAAGAATGCACTAGCCAGTTGCGTTGACCATATCGTGCCGATTAAACAGGGTGGTGAACGTTTAGCAATTGATAACTTGCAGCCATTATGCCACAAATGCCACGCCGTCAAGACCGCACAGGACGTTAGCCGATACAAAGTGGTATGATACGGATAACGCGCACGAATGCAGGGGGGGCGGTTCTAATCGCTACAGGGCTGCGCTACCGTAT
>Ga0208299_1000679_pt1 | contig 29852 bp, 12 predicted proteins | sample 15_taG_FD_184089 | JGI IMG/M metagenome (GOLD analysis project Ga0208299, IMG submission 184089) | Marine viral communities from the Subarctic Pacific Ocean - 15_ETSP_OMZ_AT15312 metaG (SPAdes) (version 2) | ecosystem: Environmental > Aquatic > Marine > Oceanic | place: Pacific Ocean | collected...
CACATATGCTACGAATCGAAGGGGACATGCCTTTTTTAATAGATTCAGTTTTATGTATGCTTACTAGTTGGGTCTGTTGTACAAGCTGAGTATTTGTAACTTGCATGGGATACATTCTATCCCAAAATGTAGAATCACCTTTTACACCTTTTCCCAAAGGACGCATGAAAAACTCCTTACTAGGGTTAGCAAGTAAGTTTACAAAGGTGAGATAAAGGTGATTTTCATGATTAAACATAATAGACTCCTAAAAAAAAATAATGAATGATGTTTGATTGAATATACATATATTGTATCATGATATAAACCGACATGCTACACTGAACAATGTTTTTTTTTATTTATTTTTTCGGACAAAAAATGTCCACAATGTTTTTTATTTTTTTTTACAAAAAATTATTTACGTATACTTGACACGTCAAGGACTGGGGAGGTGCGGGCATGACGTGGCACTTAGATAGCCTCCCGTTTTATATGCTTATATACAGACTTTCGCAGGGCTTGACGTGTCAAGGCACGCCCGCACCGTTAAGCCACATTTCGCCACGAAATATATTTATTTAATATGATGTGGACTTGTGTGGATCTTATGTGGATCTTATGTGGATCTTATGCGGACTTATGTAGTTCTTATGTGGATCTTATGTAGTTCTTATGTGGATCTATATAGAATATGTATTTAGTCTATATAGAATATGTATTTAGTGTATACATAAATTGTTTTATTTAGTGTTATGTATATTGTATTTAGTTCTATATAGTGTATGTTAATTTATTTTAAAAAAGATTAAATATGTTATGTTGGGTTTAAAATCATAAGTTAGTATTATGTATATATTTGTTTTAGAATTTTTAATCTATTAAAAGTATTGTTAATATGAATTGTTAGATATTTTTCTTTTATCAAAAATGATATAGTGGGATATTGTTAAAAATTTTTAAAATTAAAAAGTAGGTATAAAAGTATCTTTATTGATATTTTTCATATCTTATATGATAGTATATAAAATCCCCTTATAAATTGAAATTATATAAAGTGATTGATTATTAGGGGGTTCTTATAATATTGTTAATGATAGTATCGAAAGGGATATGTATCATAAAAGATATATGTTGTGATTAGTTGAATATCATTATTCATAGTATCATTTTTGATACATAAATTAAAAGGGTTAGAATTATACAAATGATTCTTGTATTTTATGATCTATATTTATTCTTCGCTAAAAGTTTCTTCTTCGTTAGTTAGCTTACTTTTTAATTCAGCCTTATCAAGTATGTATTGTTTTTCTTTTATGAGTTCGGGGTATCTTTCATATATTTTAAATTCTTCCTCAAATAATATTTCAGTATAATAATTCAAATGATTAGCTTTCTCTTTGTTGTTTATGCAATGTTCTATAGTTTTAAATAATTTATCAAGTATTGGTTTTATTAATTGAGGGAATTTTTTATCTAAGTCTTCTCTAAAGAAATCATAATAATTAAGATAGGTTTGTTCTGTGTCAATGCAAGATACCAGTTTAAATATTTCGGGTTTTGTTGTATACTCTTCTAGTATTCCCATAATTTCTTTTTTGTGTATTAGCTTCTTCTTTTTTATATGTTAAAAGATTTTTTATTTCATCAAAAGTATAAGGGGTTGTTTTTTCAAACTGTATACTCTTATCTTCGAGTTGCTTAAACATATTTGTATAGGCTTCCCATGGTTTATCTGCGACGCTTTAATTATTTCTTTCCGAGCCTCATATATTTCGGGATAGTCATTCTTATATTTTTCTTCAAGAAATCCTAATGTCATTTTATATAGGTGGTCTGCTTCTGTTAAGTTATTATTATTTAAATAATTTAATAATTTAATAATTTTGACATTTTATTCATTGGTATTTCTTAATATTAAAACTCAATGGAGTCTGCTTCTTCTTCATCAAAAGTAAATTGTTGTCTTGCGAGTTCTGGCTTGACATGGTATCTATTTTTTCCTTCTGGCAACAAATCATATGATCCGTATAGATCTTCTTCGTATGTGGTATCTTCGGCTGGGAAGTTTTCTATTTCTTCTCCGATTGGTATTTCTGCAGTATATGTAAGTTTATCTGTTTCATCTTCTTCTTTATAAGCAAATTCTTCTTGAGATAATAAATTAAAACCTTCCGCAATTTTTTCATTTAATTGTTCGAGACTTTGATCTTGATGCAAGCCTTGTTGCATATATATATTTATTTTATTTAGAGTTTTTTGTTTTAAGTCAGGACTTAGATTATTTAAAGATTTTAATTCATATATAATATAAGATAAAAATATAATTGGGTTTTCATTTTCATAAAGGAAATTTATAAAAAGGGTTTTTAGTGGTTTGTAACTAAAGTAAAGCCCGTCATCTTTTATTTCCTCTTTAAAGGTAAAGTCCTCCATTATTTCATTTATGTCAAAATATTCGCCTGTAAGTTTTGATAAAACTAATAAAGAAAAAGCTCTTGCCATTTGTATTACATTCTTTTCATTATGGCTGAGGGTCTTTTCGTCTATTTTTCCTGTGCCTTTTTTTCCGCAAGTACTTTTTATAAAATCTAAAACTTCTAAGATTAATTCTGCTGCGTTCTTTTCTTGATTCTCCATCCCCTCTGCTCCTTCGAATCCTGTTTCTTCATCCATCAACGGTGTAAAATAGGATTCATCCAAGTAGCTTCCTGATCCAAGCTTATATATTTTGCAACAAATAAACCTGCCCCATTCTTCTCCAAAGGATTCTAAAATTTGTTTGAATAGTGCAAGATATATTTCTATCTGCTCGCCCCTTGTTTTCGCAGCAATAATGGCGTGATGATCATCGTACGCACCTGAAACTAAATTTATTAGAACCTTTGCGGCATCACGTAATTCCTTTTCCCAATGCCCTTCTGTCGTAATTTTTGATCGAAAGAAATGCAGTGCATCTTCATTTCCCCTAATTAAAAACTTATATTTTCTTAAAATAGTTGTTAGGTTTTTTGCAAAATCCCCTGAAAAGCTTAAGTTATCTGTGTTTAGTAAAAAGAAGTCGCTTTCGAAAAACTCTTCTGCTGTTTTTTTATCCTTTAGATCTTCTTTTATATTTTTTAAAAAATTATCTTCTATCTTTTTGATAATACCGAAAGAACCTTCATTTACAGTGACGTAAGCAGATGAAGGCTTCAATCTTTCTAAAAGGTTGATAACTTTATCTTTGTATCCCAAGCCTTTTATAAAGTTATAATAAGCATCTACCATTTTTTCTGAAAGATCTTTCATGATGCTTAATTTTTCGCCTGTTAATCGATTAAGTTCTCCACTCATATCTAGTGTGTTCAATGTCATTAATGCTTCTTCAGCTTGTTGTGAATTTGTAATCAAAAGCGGCAAATGTGGTATTAAATCTAAAAAGTATTCTGTTTCGTAAATTTTTAAATTCTGTATAAACATCTTAAAAGGGTTAGCATAAGGTATTAAGGCTGATTCGAGATAACGTTTAAATATCGCATGTTTTTCTTCTGTGTCAAAATACTTTACTATTTCATTTACTATTTCAGAAACCGTATCTTTAGTATCCGTATTATTTACTTTTATTTTCTGCAACTCATTAAGCATATCAGATTTCATACCATATCTTTCTGTAGAGCTATCTATCAATTCTTTCTCTATGAACTCTGCTGTTAATGTAGAAAGAAAGTCATATTTATAAAGTTTAAGCTCTGTGAAAATTGTCGGTGTAATATTTCTCGCTCTATCTATATATGTTTCTTTTAATTCACTTAGATATGGTTCTTCTACTAAACTTAAAACTCCTTTGTTTAAAATACTAAAAGATAGAATTCCATTTTCTTCCTTTTCTCCCTTAACTCTTTCTAATATTTCTTTAAAAAGTTCCTCTTTATTATTCGCACCTTTTAAAAAAGGCGCAAGAAAACGTTTATGGCTCAAGAGATCAGAGAAAAAATAATCATCATTAGCCTGCTTAAAATTATTAACAGTGGCGTTTGCAAATCTTTGTTTTATTTCAGATAAAGGTCCTTTGAACAAGGGGTTGATTGAGTGAGAAAGTATATCTATTGGAATATAAGCATCGGTATCTTCAAGCTTCTTCTCAAAAAAGTTAAGTAGTTTAGAATTTGATTCCTTAAAAGAAACGCCCGTTGGTAGATAGCCATCCCTTGCTGGGCCAACTAGTGTGTTTTGATTGCTAAGTGTAACCTTAATAAGGTCACGAACTATTTTTTGATATTTTTTATCTTCAAAAATTTCTGCAGCACTAAGATTATCAATGTTTTCAATAAACAGATCATAAGAAAGCACATTATGTTTTTTAAAGAATTCATTTTTTCTATTGTCAAGGAAAAAATCGCAATAATCTCTAGAGCTTAACTCGATTAATCTTTCTCTAATTATATTTGGATCAGGACGATTTATATCTCTATCTAAATTAAAATAAACGGATCCCCCAGCCCCACTTAGATGTATATATTCCAAAAAGTCATCAGTGGGAGCGTATTTCAATGCTTCGTCTAAACTGCCATTTTTAGAAAGCTTAGATAACAATCCAGTGTTGTACGGCAACGATTTGATATTCTTACCCATATAAATTATAAGACTTAATAAGTTTTCTTTTGCAACACCTTCAATTTCTCTCTCTGCAAGATCTTCTATTGTTTTTCTTACTTTCACAAACTGGTTATCACCTCTATACTTTAAGTTTCTATACTCTGTGTAGATTCTAATTGCAAACTCTTTAACTTCTTCAATTGAATTTGCTCTACTTACTGAGTTGATTAAGTGAATATCCACAAATTCAGCTAGCGAACGTTCATAAAGATATTTCAGGAAATTAAAAAAAGGAATATGATTAATGCTTTTTTCAAAAGGTGCTTTTTCTAAAATCTCTTTTGCTTTATCTTTATAGGAAAAGGGGAATCCATTTAAAGAACTTGTAAGTTCTTCTTCATAAATTCTTGAATTTATAAAGTCACTAAAATTCATTTCTTTTATAAAATTAGCAAACTTTTCTTTATCATCTTCAGAAAATCCTTCTGGGCTTTCTTCTTTCTTTTTTAGCCATTCCTTGAAGTTTTTCGTTGTCATGTCGTTTTTAATGATATTTAAAAATTCTTTATAGCTATCTTCTCCTAACTCTTCAATAAGATCTTTTTCAAAGAATGGCGCATCATCTGAGTTTACAGTATTTGAACCACCCCAGAGTATTTTAAACCCTTTACCGACACATAATGTTATAAGGTGATTGGGAGGGTTTGACACTTCATTGTAAAACAAAGGCTCTCCATTTCTTAAAGCATCTTTCCTTATTATTTGATACATGTCATGATTAGCATAAGAGCCATAATAATTATCTCTTTTAAAGTTTTCTGGAGCGTAAATTCTTGAAGTGCAAGTCCTAAACAATGGTGCGCCTGATGGCCTTACCTCGACAGCTCCTCTCTCCCAGTATTGAGCGGCTTCTTTTGAATTGGAGTAAACGATAATATGGTCTGGCAACTCTGCAACAATTTTAGAATCAGCTTTAGCTCCGCCTCTTGCAACTCCTTTATATGTATCATATATTCCTTTGGGAGCATCCTCATGTATTTTTCCATCCCATATATAATCATAATATCTTTCAAATTTTTCTAAAGTCTTAGATGCAGGAGAGTTATAAAATTTATTGTTTAGGCTTTGAATGTAACTATCTAAAGTCTCATAGCTTGTTATATCTAGATTGAAATCAGGAAAAAGTTTAGAAACCTTATCAATAATAGGTCTGCTATTATTGTACATATCGATTCTTTCTTCAAGCGTATGTTGAGTTTGGCTGTATAAATAATTAAAAACTTCTTTTGTTATACCAAATGATAAAATTTTATCTTTTAACTCTTCAGTTAGCTCTTCATCTTCTATTGTTCCAAAGTACAGCTCTTTTTTCTGCTTTTTTAAAAATTCTTTCCCTTCTCTCATTACTTTAACTAGTTCGGCAAAAGATTCTGGTTTTAAGCTTTTTATTTGGTCTTCATCAAACCCTTTTATCGTTATTTGGTTTATTATGCTAATCCAAGCCGCAGCTGGCTTTCCTTCTTTGAGAAAAGCCTCATATATATTTGGATAATTTTCTTCCAAGTATTCTTCGGGAGTTTGGTTGTTTGCCAATTTGAATATAGCATCCCATTCATCAAACTGTGAAGATTTATATAAATATTCTAATAATGCGGCTACTTTTTTCATAGTAACTCCTATTTACATTACCTTAAAATATTATTATATACAGCGTTTAAAATATGTAATCTTTTTAATTAAAAATCAAGATCTCCTACATCTTCATAGTCTTCATCAAATGTTGTTTCCTCTTTTCCATTATTTGTATTCGGAGTTTCTTCAAATGTTGTTTGTTCAGTTTTATTTCTTTGAACAAAAGCTTGGAGAGGATCGTTTTTCGGCAAATATTCTGTTTGCTTTTCGTCTAATATACTTTTGTATTCCTCGCTGAGCTCAGTAAATGGCGTGCCATTCATATCTTTCAATGTTGCAAAGTCAATATATGATCCTCCACCCATGAAAAGTTGATCTGGACTGTTAGCTTCGAGATGTTTTATCGTAGTATCTATAAAGAGCGGGTATCTATGGGCTTGAGTTTGAAATTGAAAAAACGCATATTCAGGGACATCATCACGTGCAACCTTCTTTGCCATTTCTTTTAAACGGTTTTTTTCTTCTTCAGAAAAATGTGATTCGCAAGGTTTAGATTCTGATAACAAACCTATAACTACGCCATTAATAAGCGGCATGAAATACATTTGAAGATTAGCTTCAAAATCTTCAAGTTGTAAAATCTTTTTTAATGTAATGCACACCTGATTATCATTTGCCGCCAGTCCTTTCGCAAAATATAATTTTGCATCCATATCTCCAAGGATTTCTTCTGCAACCTCTGTAAAGTTAGGATCTAATAAAAACCCTTGAAATCCAAACGCTGAACTGATCGCATGCGTATTTTCCGCAACATATCTTTTTTCTCCTGTAGATATTGCAAGGTTAGCAAACTTTTGAGCCATAGATAATAATTTACCATCAAAATTAGCTAAAAAAGCAGAAGACTCTCTTACTTCCGCCCCAGTATCAAAGAAATCAGTGCTTTTTTGATCGTCAAATATTTTATGATAAATATCATCATAAAATATTCTTAATTTTTCTGACAAATCCTCTTTACTTAAGTTCTCTGAATTTGATAGTTGTCTGTCTACTTCATCTAATTTATAAGAAATCAACTCAAGTCTTTTTGATATATCAATTCTTGCAGGCCTCTCACCTGATCTGAATAATGTTAATTGTGCAAGCACCAAATAAGTTTTAACTTCAAAGAATTCAAATGCGTCCATTTCAACTGCTTTGCTGAAAACAACATCTAACGCTGCTTTGCGATCTGATAAATTTACAAGCAAACTAAAAATATCATCAGTATTATTCGGTTGCCATGCACTTAAATATCTTTTAAATTGATCATCGTCAATCCTTGCCATCATTTTGTAAGCATCTTCCTGGTCAAACAGATCTGGGAAGTTACTAGCGTAAATCTTAAAAACATTTATATAATCTTCTTCATCCATACTTTTTATTTTTCTTTTTACAGCATCATTGTCAAACTTTTCTAAAAAATTCGCCTTATCCTTCAAGCTATAAAAACCTCCACTGTACGCAAGGTACATTGCAAAAAATCTAGAATCTACTTCTTCTAGTCTTTTGTTGTTTAAACTTTTATAACCCATATCATATGCTTTTAATTTAAAATAATTTAAAGGAGATAATTCATTCAGCTTTTCGTTAAAAATATCATCAAGACGAAAAACAATAGCTATTTCATATATTTTATTTTTAAAGAAGTCATAAGGAGAGAACTCTTTTACTTTAGATATTATTTTCGATTTCTCCTCTTCCGTCCTTTCTTCAAGAGCATAATCAACAATGTTTATTGAGGTTAAATTATTTCCTATAATATCTAAAAATTTAAGATAATTTTCTTCTCCAATGATAGATTCGAACTGACCTTCTTCAATGCTTTCGTCTTCTGCATTTACTGTTTCTGAGTTCCCCCATTGTATTTCTCTTTTATTATCTACAGCCATTGTAACAAGGTGGTCTCCTGGATTTCCCACTTCATTATAAAGCATTGGAGCTCCGTCTTTAATTGCATCTTTTCTTATTATTTGATATATATCATAGCCCTCATAATGATCATAATAATTTTCTCTTCCAAAATTCTCAGGGTCGCCAACCCTCGATGTGCAAGTCTTCATCTCAAAAGAGCCGTCTTCATTTAAATTTACCGCACCTCTCTCCCAGTACTGAACAGCCTCTTTTGATCTGGAGTGAACTACGATGTGATTTGGAAGCTCAGCTATTACTTCTGAGTTTGCTTTTGCGCCACCTCTATCTACCTCACCGTATGTGTCGTATGTACCTTCAGGGGCGTTTTCGTTAATTTCTCCGTCCCATATATAATTATAGTATCTTTTAAACTTATTTAATGTTTTTTCCTTAGAATCTTCATTAAGTGCAGAATAAATTTTATTGCTAAATTCATCTAGAGTTTCGTAATTTCTTATATCTAAGTCGAACTCTGGAATCTTCTTTGATACGGCATCCATTTTAGGTTTCAATGAGTTATACATCTCAACCCTTTCGTCTAATGTGTGCTGCTCTTGATTATACAAATACAAAAACACATCCTTTGGAATTCCATAACTTATAATTTTATCCTTTAATTCTTCAGTTAAATCTGGATTTTTAATACCCTTAAAAAACCTCTTTTTGTTTGTGTCTTTTGACAAAGATTTTCTTTCTTTTAGCAGCTTAGTTAGATCAACAAAAGATTGTATGTTTAAATTAGATATGTCTTCCTTTGTTAAGTTTAGTTGATTCAACACACTTATCCAGGCTGGTGCAGGTCTGCTTTCTTTTAAAAAAATCTCATATACGTTAGGGTAGCTTTCTTTAAGATATTCTTCTGGTGTCTGATTGTTTGCAAGTTTAAAAAGATATGACCACTCTTCATAGCTTGATGACTTATTTAAATAATTTAACAATGTAGATATTTTATTCATTATCTTCCTCTTCAAATGTTGTTTCTTCTGGAGCGTCTATATCTGTGGTGGGTTCTTCTTCATCGAAAGTCACTTCCGAAGACTTATTTTTATTTTCGTTATCTTGATCTTTTACCCCTTCAGAAAACTGAGATAGCATGGACGAAAGATCTTGCACTCCAACTCTATTAGGGGGATCTCCTCTTGTTATAACGGAAGGTTCTTCTGCGTCAGGGTCTATATGGGAGAACCCCCCTAGGTGTTCAAACTCGTCCCATAACAATTCGATGACCCTTTCATCTTGAAAAAACGTCATAGCTTTTTTCCAATGACGTGCGAAGTTTTTTACTGCGTATTTTATAACTGCATCATCGTAAAGTTCTATATCAATTACGCCTTCAAAGTCCATTGAATTAATAAATGCATTTTTAAACTCTAAGTCTGAGAACATTTCCCTTGCGAATTTTTTCGCAAATACATTTTTAAAATACTTTAATAAGCTTGTATCCTTTAAGTCGCCTTCTGTCGTAACACTCTCTACAAGGGGGGCTCGACCATTTTCTATGGCATCCCAAACGACAATAAGATCTTCGAATGTCACTCTATCAAGAAAAGAGGTGTTATACAGAGATACCATTAAGTGTATGCCTTTCTTTAATGCTTCTTTAACGTCTATAGTGTCAAGTTCTTTTTTTACTCTTGGAATTAAAATTTCTTCATAATCCTCTTTTGAAATAGTACCTCTGTTGATGGCAGATCTTATTTGATGATAGTTTTCTAAAATAAAGTCTGCTGACATTTTCTTTATTTTTTCTTTGAAAAGATTTTCAACACGATTATCTTCATCAAATCTTTCAAAATATTGCTTAAGAAAATTTCCTTCCAAAAAAAACAAAATATCGTCTGCACTATATTCCTTAAGATGATCAAAAAGAGCATCTTTTACCTCATCACTAGGTGGAATTACAAGCGAAAGAAAAAAACTGGGCGTTTTGCTATTTTGTGAATTGAGACTATCAATAAAATATTGAGTTATTATTTCATGAAACTTTTCTTTGTTTTCTTCCAGTAAAAAATTATTGTCAACATAATCATAATGATGATTGATATGAGTGTTATCTTTACTTGCTCTGAATGATCTGTACAAAAGAGCGTTGACATTGTACATGACTTTTCTTGTTGACTCTGGGTATAAAGATCTCATATTTTCATAAAAGCTAACGAAAATATCAGGGGCGCTGAGAATTTCTTCTTCTTTAAGCCACAGCATATCTTCGGGTTTTTCTTCTGCTTTTTTTTCATATGTTTCAAATAAACTTTTTATCTCTTCATTTGAAAGATTTAATTTCATTAGTATGAGTTCACCATCTGGGTCGTCTATAAAAATACGATAAAATTCAAAAAAGTCAGCTTCCTTTAGTTTATTAATTACTTGACTTTTACTTGAGACATATTTATTATATACATATTTTAAGTAAACATCAAGATCTTCTATTTTATTAATCTTTTCATCAACTATGTTAAAAAATATAGTTTTTGCAGCCAAGTCTTTTACTTCTTCTTTGAAAAAATCATAAAAGTTAGATAGCAATCCATCAAGATCTATGGCTTTAAAATAATTAAGGTATTTGTTTTTTGGATTTAAAATCGCATTCAAAGCCCTTTTGGATAGAGGGTTGTTTATTGATGATTTTTTTATTTTACTAAAAATAATCAAAAAGTTATCATTAGTCAAGTTTGCTAGCTTTTTTTCAAATACACCTTCTACTACATCATAAACAGGACTAAAGTTTTCTGAAAAAATTGCTTCAATAAAATTAGGCTTGCTGTTTTCTCTTTGAAAAATAAAGCTATCTATAGAGTGAGACTTGGTAATGCAATCAAAATACAAACTTGGGGACATCTCTCTTATTTTTTGCTCTAAAAGTTCTTTAAACAAAGTCTTTATAATATTTTCGTCATTTATACTTGACATTTTCAAAGCCTCTTTTACTTTTCGAGGAAATGTATCTGATGGTAAAAATGGCATTTCGAAAAATTTATCTGCATTTACGTTCATTATTTTTTCTTCAACATATTCAGGGTATTTGATATAAATCTGCTCACCTATAAAATAAGTAGGGGGTAGTTCTTTTGCTTTTTGATCTATTATATTCAACATCTCATCTTTTAAATATTCCAAGCCGTCTACTGTATAGTAAGGATTTTCCATAGATGTAGGATTTTGTATTAGGTTCTCCAAACTTAGATCAAAACACTCAACTGGAGATATATCTTCTAACTTTTTGACAAACAAATCTTTATCGGCAAACTTACTTAAAATATATTTTACTTCTGGAAAATCCTTCTGAAGTTTTTGGGTAAAGCTCATCCCTTCTGCCTTATATGCTCTGAGCGTAAAGTATTCATATGGACTTGTTTTTTGTATTAAATTATTTGCAAAGTACTCAAATTCTTCTGAAGAACAATATTTTTGCATATTTACTATACACAAACTAACCTCATCATTTTTTAGAGCTTCAAAATATTTTTCAAAAGTTATATTTTTAACCATAAAATCATATATTTTTTCTTTGCCGTATTTTTTCAAAAACCCTTTAAAGGCTCTGTTTTGAACTTCTCTATCTCTACCAAACCCTTGTGACAGTTGATTTAGCTTATTAAAAGAAAGTCTGCCACTTATTACTTCGAGTATTTCATCTAATTCTTCTACGTGTTCTTTTATACCATAGTAGTACACTGCTTCATCTTTTGCATTGACAGTTTTATCTCCACCTTCTACAAGTGAGCCATCCATATCAAAGCACGCAGTAAAAAGATGATTTGGTTTATTATTTGCATAATTAAAAAAAACAGGTTTGCCATTAGAAATTGCTGAGTTACTTATGATCTGATAGATATCATAACGAGAATAACCGTCAAACATATTAGTATTTAAGAAACCTTCTGGTCCGTAAATTCTAGATGTACAAGTATAAAATGCAGGAGAGCCACCATTTGTCAGTTGTACTGCACCTTTTTCCCAATACTGCACTGCTTCTCTTGACCAAGAGTGAACTACCGTGTGTTCTTTTCCGACATATACTATTTCAGAATTATTTTTTGCACCCATTGGGACTGTTTTTTCATACCCTTCGTAATCAACGCCTTCTCTTGGTCCATTCCATATGAAGTCATAAAACCTTTCTAGTCTTTCAGATTGTTCAGAACTCGATTCTGAAAACATAGCATCATTGAATTCCTTAATTGCAACATCTATATCTGGTTCATTATTTTCATTTAAGTAAGTATTAACTTCTAAATTAAAATCTGGATATATTTCTTTTATTTTGGGCTTCTGATCATAAAGATCTTTTAGCATAACTGCCCTTTGGGTTGCCGTGTGATTTTTTTGATCCAAAATATATATAATGTCTTCTTTTGAAGGCTTAAACAATTCTAGTATGCTTTTTACTTCTTCTGTTAAGTTTTTACTTTTTATTCCGCTGTATAGGTCTTGCTTCTTACTTTGAGAGGAAATATCCTTTAGATTTACCAACATCTCTTTCAAACTATCAAAAGAGGATACCTCAAGCTGTTTTAATTTATCTTCTGATAGCCCAGATCTCTCTAGCTGTTTCAAAAGACTTATCCAAGCCCCTGCCCGCTTATTATCAGTTTCAAAAGCTGCAAAAATATTTGGATAATTCTTTAAATACTCCTCTCCAGTTTGTTTGTGAGCTAGCTTAAATATAGTATCCCATTCTTCAAACTGTGAAGATTTATATAAATACTCTAATAATGCGGTCACTTTTTTCACAGCAACTCCTATTTACATTACCTTAAAATATTATTATATACTATGATAATTATGTTAGATATTTGAAAGCATTACTTCTAAAATTAAATATGGATCAGCATTGCTGTTTGGTCTTCTATCTTCTATATAACCACATTTATCTATAGCGACATTAATAGGTATTCTAATGGACTTAGACCTATCTGAAACGCCCCAAGAAAAATCATCAATGCTTGAAGTCTCATGCTTACCAGTCAGCCTTGACTTTAAGTTGTGCCCATAGTTAGACTTAGCCATCTGTACGCTTTCATCTCTTGATAAGTTTTTGCAAAATTCTTCTATATGTGTTATGCCATTAGAGTTTCTCATTTTGATCGTACTAAAGTTACAGTGCATACCACTTCCATTCCAGTCACCTTTAACAGGCTTTGGAGAGTAATCAATATAAAGATTAAATTCTTCTGATAATTTTTCCAATATGTATCTAGAAACTATTAGTTGGTCGCAAGACGTTAAAGCATCTGTGCCAACTCCACCCATTTGAAACTCCCACTGTCCCAGCATAACCTCTGCATTTAGTCCGCAATATTCTAGGTCTGATAGCATACAGTATCTCATATGTTTTTCTACTAAGTTTCTAGAAGCAACATTGTTTGAGCCTATTCCGCAATAGTAATCACCTTGAGGTCTTGCCATACCTGCTTCGGGCCATCCACTAATAGCTCCCGTTACTCTATTTCTTATAATATATTCTTGCTCAAAAGCAACCATTGGTTTTTGATCTTCCTTGCTCAAATATAGCTTTGCAATTTTTGATCTGGTATTTGTTTCATCTGGAGTTTTGCTATCTTTGTATACTTCGCATAAACATATTATGTCAGAGTTTAAAAAAGGGCTCTTACATATGTATACAGGCTTTAATATTCTGTCTGAATTTTCTGTAGTCCCCTGTTGGGTAGAGCTGCCATCAAAGTTCCACTCTGGAATATCTGACAGCTCGATATCATGCCAAGAGACTTTCCCTTTAAGACTTGTTACTTTAACTTTTGATCTAAGTTGGCTCATGGTGCTATTTCCGTCTAGCCAAATATATTCTATAATTTTTTTGCTCATATAAAAACCTCTTTGAAAACACCAAAGTGTACTAATACATATTACTCAATATGTCGGTTTATTTTTTTGCAAAAATATCTTTAATCGTCAAAAAACCCTGGAGGGAACTCGCTTGGGTCATACAGGTGTGTTTCTGGATTGTAGTTTTTTCCATGAGATGCAGAATGTTCTTCTTTTTCCTCATCATCACCTTCTCCAGAGTCTTCAAAAGCATCATCAGGTATTTCCATTTCCGCTAGCTCTTTCCACTCTTCGTCCTCATCTTTTTTTCCACCTTCCAAAACTTCAAATGTAGGCGGTGGTGGAACAAGAGTTCCGCTTCTACCTCTATTTCTTATGCTATCTCTTCTTTTTCTATAATCCTTAAGTTTATCACTTTCTTCTTTCACCTTAGTGTCTTCTTCGAATGTTTCTACTATGTCAGAAACATTTTTAGAAAAATCTTCTTCTGTTATTTTCTCCTCTTTTAGTTGAGTTAGAAAGTCAAAAACACTCATCATGTTATCTACATATTTTAATTTTTCTTCTTTATTTCCTTTTAAACTTTTATCTAAATCAGCCTCAGGTCCTGTTAGGCCTTCTATAGATGGTTGTGAACCTATATAGTCTTTGGTGATACCGAGTGTGAACTTTGCAATGTTTAACTTATTAATCATTTTGTCATAAAAGTGATTTTTGACTATATGGCTATACCTACCTTCGTGGTCCTTTAGATACTTTATTAACTCTATATAGATATTTGCAAGAACCCCTGGGCTAACCATATATATACCGCTGATTTCTTTTTCTTTTAACGCCTCTGTGTTTATGTCCTCTGTTATTTTTTCCAAAGGATTTCCACCCTTGCGCATAAAATCTTCTACATCTCCTGCGGATTTGCGTAGTCCTATGCTTTTCAAAAAATTTGATAGTTTTAATAATTTATCTTTCATGTGATCCTCTATTGTTATGGTTAAATGTATTTGTATAAAATATTTCTTAAAATATTTAATCTAGATGCTTTAGTTAAAGAATATATCTTATATATTCTTTTCGCATTTTTAATAGCTGTTTGCGCTTTTTGGTCATATCTGTTTAAAACACTGTTGATGTTTTTAATATCTTCTGACTCTTCATCAACAGCGTCTCTAAGCTCATCTTGTACATCTACAACTTCAGAGTAAAGAGCATCTTCTTCTTCCTTTATTTCCCTTGATCTTTTTTCATCTGCGGTATAAAACTCCTGCAGTAGCTCCTCTGTTTTTATACTAAGATCTTTAAGTCTCTTTCTCAAAACATGTTTTTTGTTTCTTACTTCTTTTTTTTCTTTATCAAGCTTCTTTATTTCGTTGTTTAAATAAAAATAATATTTCATTATATCATTATATATTTCTATAAAAAACTTTCTATATTTATCTTTTGATAAAGAGCCCTTCTCCATTAACGAAAGAGCAGCCTCAATGTTTATAGTTGTCTTATAATTGTCAGTATAATCTTGAGCATCTTTTCCATCATGATACTCATAATCATAAAGGCTGTTGCCAATTATTTTTTTAAAAAACCCTGACGTTGTATCTCTGATTGTTTCGTATCTTACAGCATATATGAAGTCGTCAACATTCTTAGATATATTGTTTTTTGACAAAACTCTGAAAAACTTAGTACCTAACAACCCTATCAATCTTTGTGTATCTTCTGAGGTTTTGACATCAATAACCACTTTGCCACCATGACTCATGCGGGCTAATTGTGTTGAGTGATATTTGTCTTTGTTTGCATTTATAAATTCAGACTTATATTCATCAAAAGTTTCAAATATAAGATTATTAAATTCAGAAAACAAATCTAACAAACTACCTTTAGATTTTTCATCCAAGTAAAATTTGAAAATGCTGTCAGATAACGGAAAATACAATGTAATTAAAGCATTTATTGGATATAGTATATTTTGCAAAAATAAAGAAGGCATATCTTTATTTGGATTTCTATAAGAACGCACAGCTTGTTCATTAGAAATATTTTCAAGTTTTTCTTTAAGATTATTTTTCTCTAGTTCTTCTTTGGTGAGTCTTAAAATTCTCTCTGTAGATATAATTCCTACTTTTAAAACCTCTTGAACTTTTAATCTTAATCCTTCTGACAAAGTTTTTAACTCTGCATCTTCTGAACTTACACCTTTTTTTATAAAGGACCCATAGTAATTTTTCGAGCCTACATTTCCTGTTCCTATTTTCTTACAAAACTCTTCTGCAAAAACATAATAGTATGTGTGTAACACCTTTCCTTTCTTTACTGCTTCTGAAAGGTCAAAGTCATTTTGTACAATATCACTCGATATAACTCTTTCCGCCTCTTCTATTCTATCTTTTGCTGCGAGCAACACCTCTTTAAACTCTGCTTTAAATTTAATTGGATTATTCAAATACAAGTTTATTCTTCCTGTGTCATCTAAGTGAAGAGCTAATTCATCCCAGGTTTTCCTAGGAATATCATTTTTTTCTTTTGCTAAATTTTGAAGTGTACTAACAGTAACCCCATACATAGGAGAATTGTATTGTTTTAAAGCTCTCATATAATGTTTTTTATCTGTAGACCTGATTTCAAATCTAAAGTGGGGGTTATCAATAAGCTCTATTATTTTTCTTTCATCTTCATTGTAATCCAATAAAGACCTAGCCTCTTTCTCTTCTTGCTCTTTGTCTGCAAGCTCTTCTTGAGCTTCCACAAGGTCTCTCTGAAGCGATCTTACAAAATCAGGGTCATCTTTTAAAACCTCTTGAACTTTTTGAAAGGTTTCGATATCATCTTTTGTCATGAATATCCTACTTTCTAAATCTTCAATTTCTGATAAGAGATCCGCCAAATGATTATTCTCAAAATATTCAACTGCATCTTCAAAGCTGACAGCCACATCCCCACCCTCTATCTCCAATTCTTCAAGAACCCTTTCTGTTCGAGCTATATCTGCATAATGCTCTCCCATGTTCTTCTCTGGACTTATAGATAATATTAACTTTTCAGCTTCGTTCTTTGTCTTGAAAAAAGGCGATCCTTGAATAACATTCATTTGCCTACACAATGCTTTATATGATGAAGAATAGTCAAAGTGAATATTTGTAATTCTATCTTTTATGACAAACCCTTGATCTTCCTCAGAAATGTCTTTAAGGCCTTCAATTATTGTGTTCTTATCACCTAAAACATTATGATCCTTAAAAGTATCAGAGTACCTTCCTCCCTTTAAAGAATAAGCGCCTAACTCGATTTCCCCTTGTTTTTCTTTTAGCCAATTCTCAACGGTATCTTGAAATGCAATATTCTTAATGCCATATATTGCATTTTCCATTGCAGCAATGGAGTCACCATACACATTATCTAATCTCCTTATTAGAACTCTTGATAAGGGGTTCTCAACGTTTTTATCATTCGCCTCTATAAGATAAGCTATAAACCCTCCTCCCTCTACTTCGCAATATGGCATTCTAGCCTCTGAGGACCCTTCTGTCGTGCAAGAAGTCCAATTTCTTTCATTAGACATATTTATAATATCATCTTCATTATAAGAGATAACTACCAAAAGCTTGCTACCACCTTCCTCTGAGTCTTTTGACTTTGCGAACGTTCCCAGAAAATTACTGGCAGTATGTTGAGTATCAGATATTAAATTAAACAATAAAATATAAAGACCTTCTGGGTCAAATTTGCTGCCTTCATTTTCAATATAGCTCATCTTTACAACATTCATTAAGCTGCCACGAAACAAATTAGAGTCTTGTAAAAAAGTTTGATTTGCAATTACGTTTTTTATAAACTCACTTCTCCCACTTTTAAAGTTTTCCTCTGGTATAGACATGAACTCTTGAGAATTTAAAATCTCTTTTTTTGCAACCTTTGAAAAGTACTTTCCATTTAACTTTATAAGAAGGAATCTTTTGTCTTTAGATACCTTAAATATTTCTCCAGTAGATAGGTCTATATCTATTTCTCCAGGGCTTAAAGACTTTAGCTCTGGATTCTCTTTGTATATTAATTTGGTGATAAGCTCATATGTTTTATTTGATCTATCGCTCTGCCCTGACTCATCTGCCGTATAAAGAGGGAGGTACAATCTTTTATTTTCTAAATTATATCTCTCAGCATCTTCTTTAAACCAATTAAGAAACGGAAAACCTTGACTCCCTGTCGATGCTTTTTTGTATAATTCTAAGATTTTTAAATATCTATTGTTCATCGCTGTCCTCTTCTTCATTTATACTGTCTTTTTCATCAAAAGTGACTTCTGCAGATATATCTTTTTCAAAATCACTTCTTAGTGCCTTGTCCCAATATAAATTTCCAAGCAAATCCCGCACATATCTGTCAACACCATTTAACATTGCAACATCCCAAGAATGTGTGACAGTTTCTTTTGCCTTCTCTATAAGCTTAAGAATTTCTAAGCCCAACTCTTTTGCGTGAGTGTCATCCTCTGGTATTAAAGATTTTTCTATATCATCTGCTCTATATATATTTGAAAAAGCGTTACCAATTCTTGATAATTGATTCATTATTTCATCTGGGCTTTTAGAATGTAAAGCTTTAGCCATTTCAAATGCCAAATAAGGGTAACTCCTAACTAAAGAGCCTTCTCTATAAAACATAGACTGCAGCCCTTCTGCTCTTACTTTGGAATAAACGGTGTCTCTACTTACATGCTTCTGCAGCCCTAAGTTCATAACACCTTGTATTTTAAGTTTTGATAGAATTTTTTCAAAAATTTCAGGATGAGATTTGTGGAACCCTTCTCGCACAAACACCTTTGGAGACATTTTATTTATTTTCTCCATTGCTATTTCTTTAAAAGTATCAAGCAAAATTGGATATTCCAGAAACACTGAAGGGTCGTAAGATCTTGCTATGTCTTTATAAAACCCTTCATATATTTCTTCTTGACCTTCCTTATCTTCCTTTATCTTTTTTGCAAATGCAAAAGGTTTTAAGTGCGCTCTTGCTGCAGATTCGAAGTAGTCGTCTACATGTGGATAAGCTTTTTTAAATGCTTTTGATATCTCGCTTCTAACCTCTTTATCTTTTATCTTTCCTGAGCCCATAAGTATGCTTTTCATCAAAATATTTTTCAAATAATGATCCATACCTTGCATGTGCAATCTCGTTATATTTTTCAAATAACAATTATAGAATTCTTCAATTGAAAGAAGGCCCTGTAAGTTCTTTGAAGATAAAAGATATATAAAAACAGAGCTTCCTCCAGTGCAGTCATATGAAGTTTTAAGGGCTGCTCTTACAAGTTCATTCGGTATTTTTTCGTATATTATATCTATTAGAGTTTTGTCTCTTGTGCTTCTCAATGGTCTTAAGTTCACAATATTCCTATAATTAGAGGTATATTCTCTTAGCATTTTTTTAATAAAGTCTTCATCACCTGTTAAGTTAATTATTCCTGCTCCATAACTATAAATGATCATGCTAATGTCGGAATTTTCTATTAGAAATTTTAACGCCAGCTGGAATTCTTTATATTTGCCTGACTTATTTGCAGCTTCTTTTATCCTTAAAATTTGATCTGGACCTAATATTTTGTTTTCAAGCTTTTCAAGTGCGTACATTTTTTTAATTGTTTCGCCTATAAACTCATCGTTTTTGTAAAAGCTAGAGTACATAAAGTATTCTTTGGGACTTAAATTTGATATTGATGAATTATATGCTTCAAAATCGACATCTGAAAATACTTCTTTGGGCAGTACCTTTGTTAGCTCTTCTATTGCCATAGTATAATCCAGATCTGACAGCTCATAAGAGTTTTCTGACATGGCTATCTTTACTGCAGTTAGCACCTGTTCGCTGCTCTTGAAAGTATCAATAAAGTCTGCATAAATATCTTCTTGATACACTCTTATGACATTTCCTATTGAAGAATTCTTATGAAATATATCTTTACCGATTAAAAGAACATCTTTGGGCAAAGTTCCATCTTTATAAGACTTATCAATAAGAATCTTTAAAATCTTATCAAACTCTAAATATCCTTCGGGGTCTTTGTTTATTATGCTTAAAGCGGTCTCATTTGTCACAAAAGTCATTAATGGTAAATTTGATAACTTTTCATAAAATATATCTTTAGTTATTTTAAATAAATAAGGGAATTCAACAAAAACATCAGGAGTTGTGAATTTTAAAAAGTCAGAACCTAACTCTTTATACTTCAAAGGTAGCAAGCTTATTATTTTTTTATTATCATTACCTAATCTATCTGCTTTATGTCCATCACCAAACGTCTCTTCAGTTACAATATAAGGTGTTAATTTAGGCAGAAGAGATCTTAATAGTTCAAAGTATGCCTCTGCACTTAAGCTGTTTAAGTGATAATCAAATAATTCGTCAGGCTTTATCTTTAATAATTTTTCCTCTGGGAACTTATCTCTTATGTAGTATGCCATAGGTCTTTTTAGGAACTGTAAAGAGTCTACTTTTTTGAATTCTGAAATGGCTCTTTCTACGCTTACATCCCTTATAGCTAAATCATCTTTTATTAATCTTTTTGCTGTAATGTTTTCTCTTATCTCATCTTCTATATTTTCTGCTGTATCTTCCGAGTAAGCTTCTGCTACATTCTCCCAGGTTATATCGTTGTTATTTGCATCAACAGAGTCTCCATAATCACTAACTAAGTCCCCATACCCATTTGTTAAAATTGTAAATAAATTTTCAGGAGTACCTGATGCATTTGAGTAAAACTTCGGAGCTCCATTATCCATTTCTGATTTTCTTATTAATTGATACACATCATTTTGTTCGTAGTGACTAAAATAATTAGTTTTATCAAATCCTTCGGGTCCTTTTATTGCAGAGGTGCAGGTGTTAAATACTACTGACCCATCTTCATTTATTTGCACGGCTCCTCTTTCCCAGTATTGACAAGCCTCTTTTGATGTAGAGTGTACAAGAATATAATCCGCTCCTTCGTGCACTATTTTGCTATTGGATTTAGCACCGCCTGGAATTGCGTTTTCATACCCTCTGTAAACCTCTCCCTCTTTAGGTCCATTCCATATATAGTCATAAAATCTATTCAGCTTTCTTAATGTCTGCCCGTAGTTAGATTCGTTTAAGACTCTAGATATTTGATTTGCCATCTCATCAAGATCTGAGTAGTCCTGAATATTCATTGAGAAATCTTTATTTTTAGCTTTAACTGCATCTGTTTTAGAATGAATATCTTTCAGCATTTCAAATGCTTGTTCTATTGTGTGATTTCCTCTGGTTTTTTCGTTATAAATATAATCAAATTCGTTTTTTTTAATTCCCGACTTAAATATCTTTTCTTTAAGTTCTTCAGTTAAATCAGGGCTTTCTTTATCCTTGAAAAACTCAACAAATTTATTCTCCTTTAAATCATTGGCCCTTCCTTGTAAGATAGAAACGAGGCCTTTAAATGACTTTATGTTAAGCACCTCTATCAAGTTTGATAGAGCAACTTTGTCTTTTAATATATTTTTATTTATTATTTGTCTGGCTACGTTTAAAAAGGCTCCAGCTCTAGGCAGGCTTCCCTTTAGTTTCTTTGCATCTTCTTCTGAAATTTTTTTGGCTGCTTCATCATAACTGTTTTTCTGAAAAATATAAACCTGATAAACTTCGGGGAACTCTTGTAGCAAAACTTCTTCTACAGTAGACTTGTTTGCCAGCTTAAATAAATATTCATAATGAGAATAATCTGCATTTTTATACAAGAAATCAAGGAGTTTATTAACCTTTATCATTACAATACCTTTTTACATTAATAAAAAAAATTAGCTGATAAAAGCTTTGGATTCTTATATATTTACTTTAGCATGCTTAATTCTTCTTTGAATCCATTTTTTAACAAGTAGCGTTTTAAGTTTAATATTTTGTTATTTCTTTTTTCTAACCCTGAAAGTATTCTGTCAACATCAGCGGAACTATATTTCGGATATCCCTTTGCAGCTTCTGCACACATCTCTCTATGAAGTGAGGGGCTTGCAGTTTTTATTATTTTAGCAATTTTTACTGCTGCAGGAACTACCTTTTTATCAACGTTATTTGAAAAACCCATCATTTTCTTTATTAATGTCCACACCCTTTTAAATCTCACATAAAAGTTTCTAGCCCTTGCCACAACTGCTAAAGCTCCACCAACTCCGAATCCTATTGCGGCAGAAACTCCAATCTCTGCAAGTATCATCAACAGATCTTCTATTTCAAATGTGGCAAACATTCCTGCGATATAATTTAAAAGTAACATTGACAAAGTAGAACATATAAATGTTATAGCTCCAAAAGTCCACGCTCCAAAGTTGCTTAGAAAAACATCCAACATCAAACCTTTCCCTGCATCTATAGCCATTCCCATAGGTGTTCTTCCTATGTTTGCAGCCAAAGCTGCTAACTCACCAGCACCCAAAGCCGTTTCTATTTCCACAGTCGACATTACAGGTAGGTTTATAATAAAATCAACGTTTTCTTTTTTGTTATTAACTGCGCTAAGATATCTCGCAGCCAAGATAGATTGTATTGGAGTAACTTTTTCTATTATTTTCTTTGCTGTTCCTGGCCTTGTAGTTGTTGGAAGGTTCGTTGCTGACTTGGTTATTTTAGTTATCATGTTAGAGGCTTTGTCCATAACATCTTGGTCTTTTTCTAAATCTCCAGAGTTTAGATTAAACATTTTTTCTATTGCAGACTCTAAGTCGCCTTCTGGATTATCAATCATCTCCTCTAAAAGCTCAAGAGCCTCTGGGGGTAGTTCGGATATCTTATCTTCCAGCTCTTTTATTTGATCTTCAACTCTCTGTATTTCTTCAGGCAAACCTTCTTGCTTGGGCATAACAACTGAGCCTGCCAAGGATTGGTCTACGTACTCATTATATATGTCTCTTACTGAAGAATATTGAGAGTTCAAAAAAGAAACATCTGCATCTAAAAGACTGTCTAGACCTACCGCTTTAGGGTAATACTCCTTAAAAAAACACTCTGGATCTGTTATATCACAAGGTTGGCCACCTCTTATGATCTCTTCTTCTAGTATTAATTGGCTAATTTTATTCATTTTGTTCTCTGAATGTTGGTATTATATTTGCTAATGGTTCCAGCATATTCTCTAAAAGCCTGGCAAATTCTTTGTACATCCTGAGAAGCTCTATCATTAGCTTGTCGAGAGCCTCTTGGTCTTTACTTGGTAATTCTACTACTTGAATGATTACCTCTGATATTGCAAATAATGAGTGAAAAAATGTCGAAAGGTAAAATACTCCGCTTTCATTCTCAGCTCGCCTATAGTTATAAATCGCTTCAGACAAGGACATTCTTGCTTCAGAGCTCAATGTTGAATTTGCAATAAAAGTTTCCGTTTTGTTTGCTAAGGTTTCAATGTTGTTTAATATTCTATCTATATTTATTATTAAAAAATCTATAACTGTTTCGGTATGATTTAAATCAATGCTTGATGATCCAAAATATTCTTTTTCAATTTCATTTAATTTTGGATTTATATCTTCTTCGAAGTTATCTATCTTTTTAGATAAGCTATCTACTTGTTTGTCAAGAATCTTTCTTTTATCTGTTTTGTCAAAATATTTATCAGACTTATCTGTTATACTTTTATAAGTGTCAACCTTATCTCTTGTGGTTTCTTTTGCCAGCTCTATACTGTCTGATAGCTTTTCTGATACTTCTTCTTTATTTTTTTTTAATTCTTCGCTTAATTCTAAAAAAGTACCTTTGGACTCAAGCATGATATCTTTTATCTTTTTTCCCAAAACTACCGATGTGTTATTTCTTATCTCTGAAACAGACCTATCTCTATTAGAAGTCCAAACCTCGTCATAATATTTGGACCGCCATAGATCTTCCTTGGTAGGATAGAGACCGTCTGGACTTGCTATTTTCTCAAGAGCTACAGCTTCCTGAAGAAAGTTTCTTTTCATCAGAAAGCAAAGTAGTTTATTCAGCTTGTTTTTCATAAAACACCTTAACGCTATACCATAAAATATTAGTAATATTCTGAGTTAACATATATTACAGATATCTCTTCATCGGTAAGGCTTTTACTCCAGTATCTAACTTCATCTAAGATTTCACAGACTCCTTTTATAGTATCAATCCAACCTGATATTTGTGGTAGAGTAGAAACCAAGCCGCCATTTATATATGTCTTCATTTCTGATCCATTTCCAACAAAAGTCAAGAAGTGATATAGCCCATCATTGGATAATCCAGGGAGGTTATGAGAAGCTCCTCCGTCTGAATAAACTTGTGACAGTCCATTGATTGAGTATATTTTCAAGTCCGTTACTGAGTCAAGAAAAAGAATTCCATTTTGTCTTACTCCTTTGTACCAACATGTTATTGTAAAGTTCCCGCTAACATCTAAAGGGTAGAATAGTGTTGCAAATCCATAACCACTGGTGAAGTTCATTACATTATTTGATAATGTTAAATTATCTGCAAACTCTATAAAATTTCCATCTGGTGAATCTGGAAAAATTCCATTTAAGTAAAAATCAGAATCTCCAACTTCCGAATTTATTTCGGATTGCGCTGCTGACTCATTGAATACTTTTTGTGACAACTCTGAAAAACGAACATCCTGACCCAAATAATAAAGCTCTTCTACTTGTAAGTCGCTAAGTATGCTGTCTGTTTTGTCTACGGAATCTACATATCCATACGCTCCTGCTGGGTAACTCGTTTGAGTTGGATTTTCTGGGCCACCAGCAAAAATAGCTTTTGATGTTTCTGGCATTTCTAATCCGTAACTCTCAGACACCTTAACGCCCTGTGAATATGCTCTAAACGATCCATTTGGCGCATAAGATATAGCAACATGTTTCAATGTTCCACTTGACCAATCAGATGCTGTATTTATAACCAAGTCGCCATTTATATCATAAACCTTTAATTTATTATCTTGGGCATCTTCAATGATTTTGAACTCACCACTTTGTGTTACAACCAAAGCTTCTTTGTTAGATGCGTCTTGATTGCTTGTTTTTTGATACCATATAGAAAAAGTTTGTTTTTTGTTAACTGCAAGAGCTACATCATTATTTTGACTTTTAAATTTGCCATATCCATAATATTTTGCAGCATAGTCAAGAGCAGAGGTTATGCCGTCAAAGGGCAGGATCTCTGTGTCTTCCTCCAGGAACCCTTTTAAAATTTGATTAACTGTAAAGTTTATTGTTACGGGGCCATACTCTACTGCATTTTCTGCAGCATCTTTAACTATAATTGTTTTTTGCACAGAATTACCGTGAAATGCTTCTGCTGAGAATAAGCCTTCTTTTGCAGAATAATTCAAATCCACCTGATCTGTTATTGCATCTTCCGCTGTTAATTGCTGACTTATTTGATATAACATCAAATCATAGTCTGATATTTGAGATGTTGTTATATCGATATTTATTTCATTTGGAGAGTTAGTAAAGTAAGGGGCGTGTACATCTACAAGCTCTATTGGTCTACAGGTGCTCACTTGGAAGCTTGGATCATCAGAGTCTTGAATGGTGTACTTTACTTGATAAGGCAATACACCCACTGCAGGTTCTCCGTTAACAGTGTGTATAACTCTATTTTGCCCATCTAAAGGAATAGAATTTACAGTGCTGTAATCAACAGATATGTTTAAAGTTACGTCTGTTGAGCCGTCCGCTGCTTTTAAAGGGGTTATCCAGTCTTGTTCGGTCATAGATAAAACATCAGTTTTCGTTGTAATTTGAACTGGAAGTATGTTTTTTGTTGGCAAACAAAGTGCGTTTTCTTCTTGGGATGCAGGTGTTGCCACTACAATTGTTCTTTTTCTTGTTGCGTTATTTCCTTCTACATCTTCTGCGTAATATTCTGCTTGATAAACGCCTTCGTTCGCAAAGTCAACGCTAGAGTATACAACTGACGTTGACGATATAGCGCTCAGATCAGATACGGAAAACCCAGATCTCATGTCTTGCTCTGAAGGGCTCGCACCTGGCTCAAAACTAAGTAATCCTGAAAAAGATATTTCAGGAGCGACCGAGTCTCTACAAGTTATGGTTTTTTGCATTATTGTTTTATTGCCAGATAAGTCTTCAGTTTCTGCAGAAAAAACAAAAGAGTTTCCTATTGATAAATTGTCAAATTGATTACTAGATATATTTATAGACCACTTTGCACTTGTTCTTGCAATACCATATGTCTGATGTGCTACTGGAAAGTTTTGCCCAAAAAAAGCCAAGATCCTAAACTGCTGCTTCCAATTTTGAAAACGGGTGCCAAACTCTAAGAACTCTGAAGGCTCTTTGTTAAAAGTAGGTGCTACTGTATCTTCTATTTCGAAAGTTCTTTTTAAGATTTTTAACTGGGTTCCGTGAGATACACTGTACAGTATCGAATGAAATATAGGGTAATCATTTCTGATTTGCCCGTTTTCATCGAAGGCAGCAGAGTAAGGAAACATATAATTGCGGCCAGGTATATTCTCTGGAATAATAATATCTACAGACCCTGTTATATCTGTCTTGACCCCATCTTTGTCATAATGATATGCTTTTAATGTTGGGTAGTCAAAGTTATTAAAATTAGTAGCTATATCAAAATTTATATTATCTTGAGTTACGACTGGAGGTAATGCTGAGGGTTCAAACTCAATATAAGAGTTGTCATTTACTTCGCCTGGATCTGTTTGTATTTCAGCACTTGATACTGCCAAGACTATAGTATAAGGCTTTAATAATTTTTTCTCAGAAAAAGGTATATTGTTATTATCATCAACTGGCGTAAAAGATATTACAAACCCTGCAGGTGACGTAGTTACTATTGACGGAACATCTTTTATGTACGTCAGAGGGTACTCTTGGCCATTTGCATCTATATATTTTACACTTAAATTAGCAAAGCTCAGATCAGGCAAAGCATCTCCTACGCTCAAGTTAATATGTGATGGTTTATTTTGCCACGCTATACTTCCTTCTACTTCCTCTGGATTTACATCCAATATTTTTAACCCTTTATTTATTGATGATTTCGAAAGTCCATGCTCTACATTAAAAATATAATTGTAATTTCCGAAATCAATAAGTCCTGTTTGCGGTATGTAGCTATCATCAGTTGTTATACTGGCAGTTTTATCAATTTGCTCAACAACTACTTCATTTGCATCAGTTCTAATATAAGTTGCCGTAAGTTGTGGCTCTGAAAAGTCCAGTATACCAAAGTCAACGGGCTCTGAAAAGTTTATTGAACCTAGCTCACCAACTTCTAAACCTGAAATCTCCCACTTTATTTCAGCGTCACCATTTACCACAATGAATCTTCTTTGTTCTATATGCATGCTTTCGTAATCAAAAGAGTACACCACTTCATATCTGCCGCCCACTGTAGTGTTAACTGCGGGGATTGATATGTTGATAGGGTTTTGTTCTGTGCTTACTGTTATCCAGCTAGATCCAAGCATATATAAAGCTTTTAGTCCTTCGATATTATAATCAAACCCAGAAATATCTGTTCCTGCGTCAATTATTATTTCTGGCAATGGTGTAATGTTAAACTCCAAACTCATTGAAAACTCAGGAGTAGTAACTATTCCTTCTTCGTTAGGGTCAACAACTACGCTTCTCATTATCCTTATGCCCAATGGAACTCTGTCATTTGAAATAAAATACTCTACAAGATTTGTTGCTCCTGCGTGAGTGCTTACGCCTCTTGTGTTTAAGATTTGTATCAAGCTAGTTACATCGTGTACTACATTGTCGTCATCCATATAATAAGCTTTTAGTTCGGGGTAATCATAATTTACCTTATAATAAGGATAATAAAGAGGAAGGGTTATTGTTGGCAAAGATGATATATTAAACCATAAATCTAAAGATCCCTTTGCATCTTCTGGTAATTCTAAATCCTCAGGAACATCCCCGTAAAATTTTGGGAACTCATCTAGATAATTCGGGACACCATCACCGTCATCATCTAATAGTGGGTCCTCTATTACGGGTTCATTACCCGTTATAACAAGATTGATTGCATTCTTAAATAAATAAGATCCGTTTGAGTTTTTAATCAAAAGAGAATAGGTTTTATCTCCAACTACAGCCTCTACTCCTAGTTTCATTATCTGAGAGGAAACAAATGACACTGGGTTTTTATCAACGAATGTTTGACTGGGGCTTGTTGAAACTAAACCTTCATCTGGTATATGTGAAGCGGAAACATAATCGACAGAGCTCATCTTTGATGAATACAAGCCTAAGTCTACCAAGTCTTTTAGTTTCCCAATGCTTGAATCAAGATGGTTTAGGTACCCTACAGTTAAAGATTGAGCATCTTCGTCAGACACTGTGTTTTCATAAAGATATACCTCTGTATCCTTAGTTAAATTTTCTCCTATTATGTTTATTACATACATTCCATTATATAAATATTCTGAAGTGACTTGAGATACTGAAGGTTTCAATTGAGTGTTAGAATAGTTAACATTGATGTTTCCTGACAAAAGCTCTTCTGCTCCGCTACTCTTGAGGTAGGTGCCACCATCTACATCTTTATCTGACATAGTAGATAGCTCTGATAATCCTTTTCCGAACTTTAATCTTTGAGCGATACTATCTTGTTTTACTTTGGATTTTACAGGTACTACTCTTACTGAATGTTGAGTTACTGATTTCAAAAAGATATTACTATAGCTTTTTACATCTAATATTTGTGAGATAGCCACAGTTCCTATTAGAGCCCAAGACCCCCCTTGGTAGCCATGCACCTCTACAGCGTCTGACTTTGTAGATATAGAAATGTAATCTATTAGATCTACAGATAAAGAACTGTTTAAAAATGGTCCGTTTATATTTGTTGTTACACTTATATCTCTTAAAATATTTATTATTGGCATTTTGATCTCCTTGTCTTTATCTAACAATTAAAATTAATAAAATTATTAGAAATTTCAAATATTTTTTTCAAATATTTTTTTCAAATATTTTTTTCAAATAAAAAGCCCTCTAAAAATTTAGAGGGCTTAATTTAAGTTATAGAAAATTTAAATTAACTAAGTGTTATTTGTATAGTCTATTAAGGTTCCTTTTCTAATCTCGACAGCATCTACACATCCTTTAAAATAACCTGTACCTATTGTGTATTGGTTGCTAGTAGGAGTACTTGGCAAAAAGTACATTTTTTCACTAGTGTAAACCTCAACGCCATCAAAGTACACTTTGAAATTACCATCTTTAGATGTAAATGCAACATGATGAAATTCATCAAATGTAAAGTCGAAATGGGGGGTCGCTAACCAGCTAGCATTATTATTATTTCCAATAAAAATTCTTGCTCTATTCTTGTCGTTTGCGTCTAAACGTATTTTTACGGACCAACCTTTATGGTCAGCTATAGCACGAAACAAGTAAGCTTCCTCAATTTGATTCCAAGGCAGGCCAGAGTCTACTCTTACTTTCCCAGAAAATGAAAAAGACTGATAATAGTTTTCTGGTTTCATCTCGTCAGTAAAAACCCCAAGAGAATACCCAACATTAATAGAAGGCTTAGTTAGTGCTCCATTTACCAATGTAGCTCCATCTGTCAAAGCTCCAATTTCTTCTAAATCAAAATTGTCAGCGGAAGTAAATGTATTATCAAGCATTTGCAAGCCCATATCAAAAGTTGCGTTTTGGTTTGCATTTTGCGCAGTATAAGCTATAAAATCATCAGCTGTCAACATATCTCCGCCCCTAATAACTGTTATGCCAACAATGCTACACTTTGAATTTCCTGCACCTATTGTGTATTGGTTGCCATGAGGAGTACTTGGCAAAAAGTACATTTTTTCACTAGTGTAAACCTCAACGCCATCAAAGTACACTTTGAAATTACCATCTTTAGATGTAAACCCAACATGATGAAATTCATCAAATGTAAAGTCGAAA
>Ga0208299_1000682_pt1 | contig 29738 bp, 7 predicted proteins | sample 15_taG_FD_184089 | JGI IMG/M metagenome (GOLD analysis project Ga0208299, IMG submission 184089) | Marine viral communities from the Subarctic Pacific Ocean - 15_ETSP_OMZ_AT15312 metaG (SPAdes) (version 2) | ecosystem: Environmental > Aquatic > Marine > Oceanic | place: Pacific Ocean | collected...
TAAAAGATGGGAGCACATCTTATGCTTATCATATACCTGGGAGAGCTCCTAATCTTGTTCTAACAGAAATTGATGGTGATCAAGGTTTAGCTTCATATAACGGTAAAGAAATATATGAACATTCTGCATTAGGTGATGATGGTACTGGTTCTATAACTAATATGATAAGTGGTTCTAGTGATTTACTTTCTGGAAATAATACTAGAATTTATGAAGATTTACATAAGTTAAGTACTCCATATTCTAGAAATTTTCACTTTTTTGATACAAGTGCAAGCACTGGAGCTAATAATATGAACTATTGGGAGAATGCAACTGAAACTTATCCTAATACTGATGATTATGATATATGGGATGAAACTGGGAAAATAGGAAGTTTAAGAAATGATGGAATTTATAATACTAGTAATATTAATGTAAGGCATCATCACTTTCCTTCAAATTCAAGTTCAAAGTTTACTACAGTTATGTCTGATACAGGCACTCGTTCTGGAGATCAATGTGAAGTAGAACCTTCTAATATTGCCACACTTCCTCAAGATAGTCAGAATTGGGATGTGACTTTTTTTGCTTTTGCAGAATCTAAAATAGGACTAGGTGATGCTTCTATTTATAAAAGATCTGCTGCTAATACACCATATATGTCACCAGCTACTAATACTAATACTGCAACAAATACTTGGAGTTTTGGTTTTACTGGGGAGGAAATAAATTATGATATTTATGAATTGGTATCGGTCCCTATCTATGGATACGATACAGGCTGTGCTAATGCAAATACATATGATTGGATTGCACATCCTGATGCTATTCAAACAATTACTACGGTTCTTATAGATTCAACTCTCTCTGATTTCACTAATGGGTATTTAGATAGTGTAAATGGTCCTGGCAGCAGTTGGCACTATCTTACTCGGCCATTAACATTTCGAGATAGTACACCATATGGACAAGTATTCCCTCCTTCAGGAGCAACTAACCAGTATTTTGCAATTGCACCAACAAATTTTCAACCTTTACCTTCATATCAACAAGTATGCGGTCCTACCCCTGGTCCTGTAATAAATTCATTTATGCCAGGTACTAATATTGGAGTTACACACCCATCAATTGAACAACTAAATGCTTTTGATACTTTGTGGGATGGTGATACAGGTGTATTTACAGCGTCTTGTCCTGATACTGCAACTTTAAATGTTAAAGTTCAAATAACCGCATGGTGGTCATCTGCAACTCTTACAAACCAAACGAATTGCGCTGTGGTAGCTAGAGTCAGGAAAGCTGATGGAACTTGGATAGATCACAACGCAAACCAATCCGCCAATGGAGGAACAACATTAAGTAATGGAGGAGCAAATTTTACTATTGGCTCAAATGCAATACCTGCCCCACTAGCTGATGGTTCAGAATATGTTAATGGGAAGGAAATTCCTGCTTGTAGTAATTATGGCAATAGTTCTCCTAATGTAGAACATACTAGACAATGGAATGTTTTAAGTATGGAAGATGCTGATGAGTGGGAGTTTGATCTTGAACACGGAGATAAAATTTATTTTAGACTTGTAGGATGGAAAGAGTTGACCTCCTCTACTTTTGGTGATACTGACCTTGATGCTGACGAACAAATGAATCTTATGTATGCTAGTGGATGTATGGATTTTGATACTGAATTTGACGATCAAGGAAATCCTACTGCCTATCCGTTAGGATGGCATAAATATAATGTTTCTCATTCTCAGATACAATTTAAAGTAAAAACTATAGCTGGTGCTAGTGATCCACAGTTAATACCTGATTTTCACTTAAATGATGTAAAAATAGAACATAAAGTACAAGCATTAGGATTTACTTTAGATGATATAAAAATTCCTAAATCTATAGCTGATAAAGTACAAGGATTTAGAATATATTACGCAAATAGAGATCATTCTAATAAATCAATTTTAGGTCAAGCACCTTCTCTACCAATGATACCAGAGAGGACAAAGATAGGAATATGTTATGAAGCTTCGACTATAACGAGTGATAATCCACAAGAGATTATGTCAACTTTATCTGATGAAAGTATAGCTGTACTTAGAAAACATCCTTATGGTAATTGGAATACTGATTATGATACCTATAAATATATATATGAAGGTGCGGATAGTGTTACGGATTATAATGGATATAAATCTTTTTTCTATCCAGATTTTCATTTATTAAGAACTAGAAATAGTTTATCTGCTGCAACTTTTATTAAACCAGTATACCATGTTCAAAATTTTGCATGGAATGGTCCTCATCTACTTCAAGATAAAAAAATGGTTACTGAGATAATATATGATACTCAATATACTCCTCCTTTAAAAAGAATACAACAGAACTGGGGATATGATAAATGGTATAATTGTTGGAGTTCGCATATTAGAAGTGCATTTTTTATAGGGTGTCATTATAATATTATGCAAACTACAGATACAAATGGATGGTATAATAGTTTTAAACCATTTAATCTTCCCAGAGTTATAGGTCAAAAAGCTATAACTTATTTAAAAGGTGATAGTATTTTTAGTGCAGAATCGTTAGGATTTGGAGGAACAGTTGTTAATGAAAAAGGAGAAAGTACAATTATATATAGTCTAAAGGATAGACATGAATTGGCAGCTTTATGGCAAAGTCCAAATGGTGGTTGTAGCGAGTATTCACACTATGGGGTTGGAAATGAAGATGATGGAATACCTTTTACTTTAGTAGGAGATCCTTTAACAGGTCTTACTGGAACATCAAATCAAACTCCTATTAGTGGATGTAATAGAACAGCTACTTTACGTATAGATAATTTATGTGCTTTTAAAACTGATGTATATAAATCTATTGATGATCAAGAATTAGTATGGACAGGCTTTGAGGTTTTAGGAAATGATTTAAATAATTTTGTGTTTTGGGATAATGATGCTATTGAAGCTTTACCATATAGTCTTTCAAATCCTTCATCAGGACAACCTGTAGAAATTACATATAGCACTGATGCTGGTAATGTTATTCAACCAGCTGATTATAGTATTTATACTTTACAAAGTGAAATTCAAAGAACAAATAATGGAGCGGCATATAATGAAGATTGGGGACAATTTCATATATTTGGAGGAGATACCTTTATTTGTAGATATGGATTTGCATCATCAATTACATATAATGATGAAGGGAGAAATTGTGATCCTAGAGCAGCTGGATACCATCACATTGTAGAATCTCCAGATAATATAAATTTTAGACATATTGAGAGTATTAAATCTTCATATTTTCCAGGTATTCCTGCTAAAGATTTATTAAACCTTGCAGTAAGACATGACTTAACTGATATAGATAATATTAAATATAATGATAATTATTCTGAAGTTAATAACATAAGACCAGCATTTCCTTTACCGTTATTTCAAGATGATCAAGATGACTTTCCTACAAGAACTCATAGAAGTGTTAAGACGGATACAACTAGCTTAATAGATAATTATAGAATATTTAAAGCTAATCAATTTAAAGATTTACCTAAACATAGAGGTGATTTATGGAAGTTATCGTCTTTTAATAATTTACTTTACTTCCATATGCAAGAAAGTTTATATGCTGCAAAAGGTAAACAACAAATGCAGATGAAGGATGGTAGTGAAGCTTTTGTAGGAAGTGGAGATATATTTCAACAAGAACCAGATGAGGTAATTCAAACTAAAGGTGGTTTTGGAGGGACTCAATCTCAATGGGCCGCTTTAACAAGTAGAGCTGGATATTTCTTTGTTGATGGTAATTCTAAGAAAGTTTTTTTAATGAAAGATAAATTAAGTGAAATTAGTAACTTAGGAATGTCTAATTGGTTTGAAGATAATATGCCTTTTGAATTAGAAAATTATGGATATACTGGATGTGATATAGATAATCCAATACGAGGAATGGGTTTTCATTCTATATATGATCCTGTACATAAAAGAATTATGTTAACAAAAAGAGAACTTGTACCTTCAGCACTCTTTATAGAGTATTATAATTTAGAAAATGTTACTATAAGTCCTCCTTGTAATTCTACTCACGCACTAAATAAAATTAGATTTAATGCTGAGAAATGTACTTATGAACAATGGTCACAAAGAAAAACAGTTTTATTAGGTCAATATCCCTGTCATTGGAAACCATTACCTTTAGATTGTAAATCTAAATATTTTACATGTACTGGTTGGACTATATCTTTTTATACTGAATTATCAGTATGGGGTAGTTTTCACGACTATATTCCTTATCTTTATTTTAATACATCTACAGATTTTTATTCTCTTACTGATAAATATGATAATATTACTTTTTGTACTCCATTTATGATTACAAATTCTTATGATCCATTTTGTCTATCTTTTGATGTACAAGATATGCTAGCTTATGCTGGAACTACTTATGGTAATTCAGGAATTTGGAAACATAATAGTTTTACTAATCATGGAATAATCTATCAAGAAAATTCAACAGGATCTTATACTACTGAGGAATGGTTAGAGAGTGTATCTCATTATCCTTTTGAGTTTGAATTTATTCATAATGAGTCTAAAACAGCAGATGCATTATTAGCTTCTTTTGCTTATACATTGGAAACTTTAAATCAATCTCATGTTTCAGTATTAGAGCATGGATTTACTAGTTTTTTTGTATATAATACTTTTCAAATATCAGGAGAAGAAGTAGTAGAATATTTAATCAATACAAGACGAGTAGGAAATAGTTGGAAAATTAACGCCTTTAGAGATATAGCAGCTATAGTAGATCAAACAGGCAATACTACAACAGGTTTAAATTTACCTAATATAAGTAATTATTATACGGCAACCGGAACTAATATTATTGGAGGACAAAATACAGGAACTCTAACAACTTCTTCTATAAATTCAATGTTTATTATAAGTGGAATGACAGAAACTATAAATCCATTTTACATAGATACAACTAAAAGTTGGGATAAAAAACGTAAATTTATAGATAAATGGGTAGGAATTCGTTTAATTTATGATAATATATCAAATAATTTATTAAATTTGTATTCTACAAATGTAGTAATACGTAAACTATACAGATAAAATGAGACTAAGACAATTAACAAATAAGAAATTAAACCCTAATATGTATAATACAGGGGGTTATAAAAGTAGATATAATATAGGAAGAATCAGAAAATTCCCCACAGGTGGTATGTATCAGGATAATACCGCACAATCAGTTGGTCAAGGAGGTGGTCCTTTAAATACTGCTAATATTGTATATCAAGAGAGTGATCCAGCGCTTCAAACTCAAAGGCTTAAAGGAATGCAAGCTGAAGAAGAAAGATTAAAGACTGCAGATGCATATACTGTTCAACAGATAGACCAGATGCTAGCAGAAGGAAAAATAACCGCTGAGCAAGCAGGAACATTAAAAGCACAACAAACAAGAGATCAACTGGCAACAATAGAAAGTGCAGGTAAAGCCGGATTGCAGACGGTAGCACAAGGAGCACAAGTAGCAGGTGTATTAGACGACGCAGGGGGTATGAAAGGGGCACTGGCTGGTGCATCGACTGCTAAAAATCTATCTCAATTGGCGACATTAGCTCAAGGTATGGATGCAGCCGCAATAGCAGGAGAGGCAGGAACAGCTTTAGCAGCTGAAGTAATGGCAGCAGGAGGAACAGTAATGTCTTCTGCTGAAACAGGTAAAACAATAGTTATTGATGCAGGAGGAAATGTAGTTAAAGCCGGAAGTGGAATTGGAGCAGGTCTAAAAAGTTTTGCTAGTTCTGGGGCAGGGCTTGGACTTATAAGTACTGGTTTAGGATATGGAGTTGATGCTCTTTGGGGAGATGATGATCCTACTACATCAACTGCGGGTGATATAGGTGGATCTGTGCTTAAAAGTGCAGGTACTGGAGCATCAATTGGTTCATACTTTGGTCCTGTAGGTACATTGGTTGGTGGCGTAGGGGGAGCTTTATACGGTTTAGGATCTGAATTGTTTGGATCTGCTAAAGCAAGGAAAAAACAAAAAGAAGCAGAGGAAAAAGCGGAAAGAGAGTATAAAGCAGAAGTTAAAAAAGTAGTAACAGCACATAATAAAGATTTAATGGAAAATTTTGCTTCGCAAAGATCAATGGTTAGAGCAGGAGCATTAAAACAAAAAACTTATTCAGGATATGATCTAGGTAGAAATGTAGTTGCACAAATGGGGGGACTAAGAATGGGAACTCCTAGATATGGATATGCTGCTTAAAATAAAATAATACTATATGTTTAGAAAAAGATTCATAGATAAATTAAGAGAGAAATATCAAAAAGGAGGTATGTATTCTCAACCAGAGATGTTTACACAAAATAAAGTAAGAAAATATCATGAAGGTGGTATGGATGAAAGTATGGGATATGATCAAGAGCATATGCAATTGGAACATCATACAGGAATGAATGCAGGGGATGCACCTGATATGTATGGGCCTGGTGGTGACCCTACTTCTGGAACAAGTAATGTAGAGGATAAATATGATATATTTCCAGGTGTTAATGTTGGAGGTCAATGGGGTAATATTAGACATTATGGATTATTAGATCAAGTATTACCTGAAGGAAAATTTAAAGATGCTAATAGACAAGTACATAATATAGCTAGAAATATATTCAATCCTATAGGTGGATTGATAGGGAAGGGGGCACAATGGGGAATAAAAGGTATAAAGAATTATTTTGGTTGGAGAGATGGTGGAATAAGACAAACTGGTGGAATATATAATCAAATGCAACAATACCAGAAAGGTGGTAAAAAAGGAGAATTTGGATCTGGAAGGGATGCATATACAGAGGAAGAATGGACTAATATGTCTAGTGCAGATAGAAACCGTGCATTAGGAAAAATAGGAGGTGGACGACCTGGTGATTATAAAGGAATTAAAGTTAGTGGGCCAAAATATTATCAAAAAGGTGGAATGTATAATCAGATGAGACAGTATCAAGGAGGTGGAACAAGATTACCAGGAGGACAAATGCAACCTATACCAGGAAGTGATGCTATAGAGTTTATAGGGCAAAGTCATGACCAAGGAGGTATTATGATGGATCCTCAAACTGAAGTAGAAGGAGGTGAAACTATGGATCAAGTAAATATAGCTAAGAAAGGAGGTAAGCGTGATTACTTTTTCTCATCACACTTAAAAGAAGGTGGAAGATCATATGCTGATATGCATAAAGATATTTTAGAAAATGGAGGAAATCAAGAAGAAATTAATATGTTAGCTCAAATGCAAGAAGTAGCTGCAGGGAGAGATCCTAAACAAGTTGCTAAATTAGGGGGAATAGCAAAATATAAAACAGGAGGACAGAAAGAGATATATACAATAATTGGAGATAAAGAATATACAAGAAAAGAATATTTTGATGCAATAAAAAATAGAACAATATCAAGAGAACAAATATTAGAAGGAGGTAAAAAGAGAACTGAAATAGTAAATAAACAAGGACAAGAAATTAAACGACAAAAGCACCATCAAAAGATGTTAGACAAAGGTTTTATATATGATGAAACTACAAAAACATATAAAAAACCACCAGCAGAAACATCAACACCACCACCACCAGTAGAAACAAATAAATCTTCAGATGTAAAGTATACAAGTCCATTTGCAACTAAAGAAGAAGAAAGAGCATTTCAAGATTGGGCTAATGCTCAAGGTCATAATACTAAAGGCTATGGATGGGGTAAGGCTAGTCAAGCTGCATATGACTCATATTATGATGATTATGTAACATCCTTAGAGCCAGACGATTTTGAAGATTATGAAGATGCTGAAGATGTAGACCCAACAATAGAAGTTGTAGCAGATAAAAAGAAAGGAAGATTAGTAGGTTCTAAAGCAGATCAAAAAATGTATGATAATTTACAAAGGATGATTGATGATGGTAGAACACTTACTGCAAAACAACAAGAAGATTATAATAGACTTGTTACTGTTTTAGGGCCTAATAGAATGACAACTACTCAAAGAAACGAATTTAAATCTCTTTATGATCAAATGCAAGATAAGGTAGCGAGAAAAGGAGACGTGCCTGGATTAGCATATGTAGCAGGAGCAACTCAATTAGCTCCAGCAGTATACTCAATGTTCCATAAACAGCCTGCTGCAGAACAAGTTGTATATAAACCTGGATTTACTAAACCTATTGTATCGGAAAGAGGAAAAGCATCGGATTTAGAAAGAGTAAGTTATAATGCTGAAAGAGCAACTAATGCTGCAGAGATGAGGGGTATTAATAGATTTATTGAGACTTCAGGAGGTGGACCAGCTAATGTAATAAATAAAATGAGTGCTTATGCAAGAAAGCAAGCAGGAGATCTGAAGATTACTGCAGCTGAAACTAGAGCTAATATAGATATATCTAATAGAGAGGCACAGTTAGAACAAGCAATGGCGATAAGTAATATGCAGAGATCTCAGCAAGCAGCTATAACTAATGCACAATTATCTAGCGCAGACGTAGCTAGAATGACTCAGATAGATCAATATAATGCGTCTGCTAGACAAAAACTTAAAGATGACCAAGAAGCAATGAAATATCAAGGATGGGGCTTAGCTGCTCAAGGAATAGCAGGATTAGCAGGAGATGTTATGTCATATCAAGGTCAGGAAAGATTAGCTAGAAGTATTGGAACTGAAGGAATATACCAAAGAGATCAACTTAGAAATCTTGTTAAAAAACAATATCCAGAGTGGTCTGATGATCAAATTAATTCATTCATAACCCAATTTAATACCCCTGCATAATGGCTAGATACGATTTACCACAATACCAATCTGTTTATAGAGACCCACAATCTGTAGCTATAAATAAAGAATTAAGAGATAGATATACTAATGCTTTTTTATCAGATGATGAATTAACTGCAGCTGTAGATGGAATGAATGCTGCAGATTTTGAAGGAGACCAAGAATTAAAAAATCAGTTATCAACAGAATATAATGCTAAACTAGCAGAAAGAGCAAGGAGAGGAGACTATGAAACTATGGGGACTTCTATTATGAGGGATGCTAGGAATTTTACTCAAGGGTATAATCCTATTAAACAAAATTATGATAAAGTTGCTGCATATCAAACGGAGCTTAAGAAAAGATTAAATGAAGGAAATATTTCTGAAGAGCAATACAGCCATGCAATGGGTTTATCTACTCAAGGATATAATGGCCTTCAAAAAAGAGAAGATGGTACTATAGATGATGGAAGTTTTTTTAGTGGTACTAGAATGGTAAATTACCAAGATATTAGTGCGATGATTGATGAGCGTATGGAGGCAGTAGAAGCTGCAGAAGGAGGAAAAACAATACGAAGATTAGGACAAGGTCCTGATGCTATGTATGAAAGACAGGTAGGTAATAAATGGGAAATTATATCTCAAGATAGAGTAGATGCAGTTGTAGCGGATGTATTGTCTGATCCAAATGTACAAGCTTATCTTAATCAAGTAGGAGATATGAGGAGTTATAATGTAGCTGATGAAGATATTAAAGAGAGTTTATCAATGACTTTATTTGGTAATCCAGAAGATGTAGAAGACGGTGGTTTAAAAGGACAATTAGCAGAGTTAGTAGCGTCTGGTAAAACGGATAAGAAAACTATAGCTATGATGGAAGCTTTACAGGATCAAATTAATTATGCAGAAGAATTATTACCGGGGGAAGGTATTGCTGATAGTGAAGAGTTAATACTTAAACGTAAACAAGCTTTTAAAAACCAAAGAATTCAAGAAGAAGTTATGAGAAAAACTGGTGTAGCTAGATCAACTCATATGATGCATAATGTTTGGACAGAAGATTTACAAGAATATGATGATATGTTTATGGCAAGATATAAACAACACTTAGCAAATTATACACCAACAGTCTATGAAGATACAGGTGTGTCTCAAATAAATTCTCCTTCAGGAACAAATGTTAAATCTGTTAATAGTTATATAGATAAACATAATGATATGATAGGTGCTGTATTACAAGATGCTACAGCATTTGCAGTTAAACAAGGATATATTGAAACAGATGTAGATGGTAGACCTTTAAGACAAATTACTGTAGAAGATATTAAGAATGGTAATGTACCTGAAGGAATGGAAGGTTTAGTAGATTCTTATAGAAATAAAATATATGCTTTAGAAACTCAAAAAGTTATAGCAGAAAAACGATTAGCTGAAGCATATAAAGCTAAAGGATATTCTTTAGATACAGATACAGAAGCTGAAGAAAAATTCTTAAACAATACATTCCAAAGTACATATGGTGGTGGTAAACAAAGTATAACTGGACAACAAATGGTTGATGCAATAAATAAACTATATTCAGACCGACCAGATATGGGATATAACGAAGCCTTAGAGAGTATAAATAAACTACAAAAAATTGCTAATAATAGTGACAATCCTAAATGGAGAGAGGCTCAAAAGGCTTTGCAATATTTGAATAAAATATTAAAAGCTGATTATAATGTAGCAGGTCCATTTGGTAGTACAAAAGGTAGTAAAGAACGAGTAATCGATGATATGCTTAGATTTAAAAATAAGTATACTATGGATAGAGATAAGAAAATAGACAAATATCTTGAAGATAACTCTAAAATACAAACAGGAGGTATGACTTCTAGTACTATGCCTGGATTAAACAATAAACAAGTCATTGCAAACACTAAAGCAGTTAAGACACACTTTGAAAAGAAACTCCTTAATCCTAACTTTAAAATATTTTATAATGGACAAGTACAATCTGATGGAACTGGTACAGCTGCTGAGTTAGTAAACGATTTAGAATGGGATGATGCAGCAGTTACAGTAACTCAGGTTACATTTGATACTACCCCATACTTAGGAGAGCCTACTTTACAATTTAAAGTTAAAGGTAAAAAAGATGGTAAAGATGTTACTACAGTAGTTAAAGTCCCTTATAGTAATTTACAACAAGCAGGTATGGATCAATACTTTAACCAGCCTAGTTATAGAATGGCTCTAGAAGTTAACATTGCTAGACATAGTCAATTACCAGGAACTAATATAGGGTTCTTTGATAAAAATGGAGTTCAAACAAGTTCGATAAATTGGAATTTTGCTACAGGTAAGAGCTCAGGAGATATAATAACTTATACAGATGTGAACGGTAGAAAACAATCTATAACTGCTCAAGATGCAGCAAAATTTATAGATAATGCTGGAAGAACGGATACCAGAGAATATCTTCCAACTGGTGAACCTAATCCAGATTTTGGCAAACCTATACATACATTTAGAACAATAGAATAATATGGCTGATACACCATTAGTAACAGAACCAGTTGAAATAAATCCACTTACTGGATTACCTATGGGTGGAACCCCTACTGTAGATACTACAGGACCACAAGAAGCTCCTATAAATCCTTTAACAGGAGAGACTATGCAAAATGTTAGACCTAGTGTAACATTAGGAGGAGGAGCGGGTACACCAGATTTAATGCAATCTCAATTATATGGGAGTCAATATAATACTTATCGTAAAGATGATATTAGTAGGTATCTAAAATATGATGTACCTTTAGGTCAAGATTTAGACTGGGATGAATTAAGAGCACGTCATCAATCTACTGCAGATAAATGGGGTAATGGTTTAGCTAAAATGGGAGTTACTGCATTAGGTGCAGTTGCAGAAAATACAATTGGATTTCTTGCAGGTATGGGAGAGTTAATTACAGGTGGAGCTTATTATGATAATGGTGTAGGTAAAACTGTAGATAAAGTTAATGGGTGGATGCGTGAGCATATGCCTAACTATTATACTAAGAGAGAACAAGAGATGAGTGTGCTACAAGGTATGGGTACAGCTAACTTTTGGGCAGATAAAGTTGCAGGAGGTGTAGGATATTCTCTTGGATCTATTGCTACTATGTGGGCAACTGGAGGAGGTGGTTTACTAACTAAAGGAGTGGGAGCTGCAGCTAAAGGAATGGGTATATATAATGCATCTAAAGCTATTATAAATGGAACGGCTTTAGCTAAAAATATTACTCAAGGAGCTAGTTTAGCTACTAGATTAAGAACAGCTGTACAAATGTTAGAAGCAGGTGCTATGATGTCTTTAGCAGAAGGATCTGTAGAATCTAGAGAAACTCAAAGACAAACATATGATACGTTAGTTCAGCACTATTTACAAGACCATCCAGGTATGACTGAAGGCGATATACCATCGCAGAAATTACAAGATTTTGAAAATGTATCTTATGCTGCTGGTAATACTAATTTTGTTATGCAAATGCCAGTACTTATGGGGACAAATTTACTTATGTTTGGTAAACAAGTAACTGGTTTTAAAGGTATGAGTAAAGCTAATACAGATGTTATGTTTGATGCAGCGGCAAATCAAGCTGTTAATAAACTAGCTAAGCAAGGAATTGTAGCACAATCTCTATCTAGATTAAGGCCTATTTTTGTAAATGGTATGGGGGAAACAGTTCAGGAAAGTTTGCAGTTTGGTAGTGGTGCTTTTTCTAGTACTTACCACACAGATAAATATAATAATGGAGGACATGGAGATATGTCTAAAGCGTTAGCTGCAGCAGGAGATGCGATGCTTTCTAAAGAAGGTTTAGAATCTGCTTTAATAGGATTTTTAACTGGAGGTATTATGGGGGGAGGACAATCTATTGTGGGTAAACAATATACTAATAGAAAAAATAATGCTCAAGCTCTTACAGATTTAATTAATAGTGGAATATTTGACAAAACAAATCAAAGGTATCAAACAGCTGAGGCTTCATCTGCAGTTATTAAAAGAATGCATGACGCTCTTCAAAAAGGAGATCATAAATCATTTAAAGATGAGCAGTTTAAACTTATACAATACCAAGCATTAGAAGCTCTTGAAAGAGGAGGATTTGATGTAATGTTACAAAAGCTAGAAGATTCTAAAGAGTTACCAGAATCAGAGTTTATGAGTGCTTATGGATACCCACAAGAAGATAATTCTGGTAAGCCAATAACTTTAAAAGATTCTACAAATAAATCTCAAGATCAAATTTTAGATGGTGTTATAGAAAAGTTAAAAAGATTTGAACAAACATATGATAATGTAAATGAACGATTTCCTTTACAAGATAAAACATCCGGTCTTCCAAGACTGTTAATGTCTACCGAAGAAAGAGCAGCAGAAGACGCAGTATATAGTAAACAAGAAAACTTAAGGAGTAACTTAATATTTTACGGTTCTGAGATTAAAGATAGAAATAGAAGAATGGATTCTATTACTAATCAAATGCAGGATACTTTAGATAGTTCTTTACAAGGTAGTGCTTATGCTGGTACAGGGCCTCAACTTGATGTGCACGGAGCACTGCAAGAACAACGTCCATCTTTTAAAGGTTTAGATTTACTTAAGAATGAAACTGGTGAGGTTGAATCATCAACTGAATATAATCCTTTACAACAATTAAAAAATACTGGGGATAGACTTCAGCAAATAGCAGATAATTTAAGATTAACAGATCCTATAGCAGCTGATAAATTTTTCAAGCAAGCCCAAGATTATATGGGGCTATTACAAGATAATAATTCTGCAATTGATGCTTACAATAAATTATCTTCAGATGAGTATGTGCAGGCAGAAATGCAGAGAGAGATTGAAGAAAGAGAGGCTATTGCTAAACAAAATAAGATAGATAAGACTGTAGCAGAAGCTGTTGAGAATGCAGAGACTTCAGAATCTTTTAAAGATGTTGATTTAGAAAATGCATCTCCAGAAATTGCCTCTAAAGGTAAGGCAAAATTAATGGAGCTTAGAGATGCTGAGGCTAATGAGTATAGAAAGTATATGTCAGAGCAGCCTAATGAAAGTGATTCAGAGAAATTAGAAAGACTAAAAAAGATAGATACAACTAATTTAACTCCTGCACAAAAAGCAGGTTTATCTACAGCTATAAATGTTTTAGAGAAAAAATTAAATGAAGAGCCGGTAGTAGAAGAAGAGGTTCCATCTAGAGAAGAAGACAGTGTACTTGAAGAAGCATTTAAACCAGAAAATGTTGGGAAAGTAGAAGTAATTAGTGAGGATGGGAGAGAGTTCCAAGTTGATGGTGTAAAACTTTATAATAGAGAACTTAACCCATTAGATGCAATAGTTAGAACTCGAGCAGGAAGAATAAAGAAAATTAGACTAACTGATGAGTATGGGAATAGACAAGTAATATGGGGGCCAGAAGGTAGGGTAGATACATTAGCTTATGCTATTTTAATGTCTGAACAATTTAAAATAGATTCAGAATTAGGAAAAGTTAGAGAAGAGATATTAGAACAAAAAGAAGTTGTTACAGAAGAGGTAGATAAAGAATTAGGAACTAAAGGTATACACGGAGCTAAAACATCTGATAGCTTAAGACAAGAAATATATTCATTAGAGTTAGGATTAAATGAGATTTTAGAAGTATATGATAATTTAAGAACTAGCTACATACAAGAAGCAGGGGCTACTAAAGAAGAACTTAAAAATGATCCAGAGCTTAAAGAGTTAAAGAGTAAAATAAGATCACTAAAATTACAAATAGCAAATAGAAGAAGAATATTAAAAGTTAGAAATGAAGATGTTACTCCTACGGATCCTGAAATTTTAAAAGTAGAAAATAAAGCTAACGCTGCAATTGAAGATTACAATATTACATTATCAGAGTCAGAAAATGCTGTAAAACAATTACAAGATGAAATAGCTCAACAAGAAAATCTTCTAGATGGATATAAACAAGCAGATGATTTAGAGTCTTGGAGACAAGCAACTAGTGATATTAAAAATAAAGAAGCTTTAATGCTTAAAGAACTAGATAAACAAGAAAAGCTTAAACATAAAATAAATTACCAACAAACAAAATTAAAACGTTTACAAGATGCGAAAGACAACGACCCTAACCAAAATGCAGAGCCAACTGAACAAGGAATTACAGAACAAGCTGAAGGACCAATCGATGAAAGAGAAGATAAGAATATTGGAGAAAGCGCTGAAGAACAGGAAACTCCTTTAGAAGAGGATATAGCAGAAGAGAAGTTTAATAATGAAGAAAAAGCTACTCAAAAACAAGTTATAATAACTCAGAATAGTAACGCTAATAAAGCTGAAGATAATCAAAGTGAACCAGGTACTCCTATACAAGGTATTATATTTGGACTGCCAGAAGGTATGAGTGAGCAAGATTTAATGCAAGAAGGATCTACTACTGATTTAGGAAATTTAATCACGCCAGCAGCTACACAACAAACTAGTGAGGTTAGTGAAGGAATTAAAAAGTCTGAATATGACGTTCATGTAACAGGTGATATGTTATCAGGTTGGGATACGCAAACATATCCGTTTAATGTACCAGGTATTAAAATACAAGATATTAGAGGTAAGTCATGGGAAGTAGGAGGAAGAATATTTGAAGAATCTATTCAAAATGGTAAAAAAGTATTTACAATAGTAGATGGTAGTATATATAGAAAAGGTAGAAGAGCAGGTATATCAGCATCTATGGTATTTAGTGAGAATACTACTACTACATTAAACGATGTGAAAAGTAATTTAATGTCAATAATGGACAGTTTACTAGCAGTTAAAGAGAGTGGATCGTTTACTAGAGAAAATATTAATCTTGATTGGAGTAAATTAGATATAAAAGAAATTGCTACTCCAACTTCTGCAGCTCCAGTAACTCCAACACCAGTAGAAAATGGGCAGGAGATGTACACAAAAAATGTTACTAACGGTAAAGATAAAAAGAAATATCAACAAGTTCAAAAGATAATTGATTTAGGAAAAAAATTAGATGATACTAACGCAAAGTGGAGAATATTAAATGACTTTGGTAACATTGGGGGTAGAGCAGTTGTAGAAATTGGAACTACTGATGGTGATACTTTTTTAATGTATCAATCTAGTGGCACTGGAACAGGAGTTGCATCAAAAGGAAAGTGGACTGCAATTCCAGGTTTTGCTAAAGACGGATTCTTTTTAAAAGCAGGGTTTGATGTTGCTACCAATAAAATGTTAACTGATCAAGAGTTTATAGATAGAGGAAGATTAGATGCAGATAACCCTAAATTTAATCATTATGGAAGTAGTACTTTTGCTGCTATTGCGGAAGCGTTAGGAACTCCAGCATCTCCAATAGAGAATAAAGGAATTGAAAATACTAGTACTAATGAGTTAGAAGTAAAAGCTGCTAACATAGATAAAGTACAAAAAGTAGGAGAAGACACATATGATAGAAGAGCTCCTCGTAGAATTGTAGTAGATGAGTCAGGTAGCGCAGAAAGACATGTGCCGGATATGAGTAATGGACAAATAATAACAATTAATCAAGATTTACTACTAGCTCCAGATATTGAAGGAACAGAAGTTACTTTTGAAATAAGACCTAATGATTATTTTACAGAACGAGTAGAAGAAGAAGGATTAGAAAACGCTTGGGAATATGTTCCTATTTACTATAAGATAGGAAATGAATATGTAGGTAAACTAGCAGAATCTAAATCTCTAGATAGAAAAGCGCTTGCAAATAAACTTGAAAACGGAGAAGTAGTGACAACTAAAATCTCTAAAGTTATAAGCGGAGCACAAAATGTTAATCATGCAATTAAAGAAGATGGAACTCCATTCTTTACACATCCTGAAGCCGTGTTTGGTAAAAACGAAGTTGTTTTAGGAATAACTAATGGCATTGAGAATAAATTTGAATTAGGAGATGTTGACTCTAGTTTAGATCAAGGAGATTCAGAGACTATAACTACAGCAGTATCTGCTACTCCTATAGGGCTTATAAGTTCTGGGCAAGTAATAGCTGTAATTAGAGGTAAGAATAATCCACAAGGTGACCCTAGGGTTACACCTTTAAGTACTGCTAACTTAAACTCAACGGCTCAAGAAGCTGTTATGGGGGCTTTTAAAGCTAAAGATTTAAATAGAGCTAGAGAAATTATAGCTAATGGTAAAGTTTTATTAGCTGCTAATACTGCTGTACCTGGAGTTTATAATAAGACATATTTAGATATTTCTGAATTTCCAGATGGTAGTGGAGCTATTGTATATACTAGTCCTTCTACTGGGAATTTAATTAGAATTAAAGATACACAATTACAAAAAGCTTTAAATGGAGAAGAGCATAAATATGACTTTGTTAAACTTGCAGCTGATCCAAAATTGAAGGACCAAATTAAATATCAAGTATATACTCCTAAGAATAATATAGTAGATATTAAAGAAGATTTAACTAAGTTTGTAGCTTCTAAGAAGTATCAAGTTAATAAAGATCTTATGAATATGGCTACAGACTATACTAGTCCTATTATTGGTAAGTATGACGCAGAAGGAAACTGGGTTGGTAAAACATATAAATCTACTCCTGATGCACCACTAGGGTATCAACAATACTTATTTAGCAATGAAGAGGTGGCTGGAGGAAGAATACTTTCAACTGATTTAGTTAAAATAGGGGAAAGTTTATTTAATAATCCTGAAGTTACTTTTGAAAGTATAGATAAAAATATAGAAGGGCAAGTAGAAGCAGAACTTAAGATTGAAAGAACTGATACTGAACTTATTGATGATATAGCAGATGAAGATATTAGCTTTGATGAAAATCCTAACAATTGTAATTAAAAATATATAGATGGCTTGTAAATTTAAAAGAGATAAAGAAGATAATATAATAGGGGCTTTAGCTCCTAACGGAGAAAGTTCTATACTATTTGATAAACTTAAAAGAAGAACTGGAAATATTAATACTGCTAAGAAAGAGTATGACCGTGTTAGATCTGCAGAATTTAAAAAATGGTTTGGAGTAGATTGGGAAAGAGCAAATTTAGCTGACCAGGCAGTTGCAGGGATGTATGTAGACAAAAATGGAGAACCTATACTACTTGATGAGATAGGTAGATCTGTCTATATGAATAAAGATGGTAAGTATTTAGAAGTTCCTAATGCTAAAATTACTAGGAATACTAGTGGTATGTCTTTACAAGTAGAGAATAATTTAACAGCTGTTACTTTACAATTTGTAAAAGACGGGATAAATAAAAAAGGATTTGATGCTAATAGATTTTTTAACCCTGTTGAAGGTAAGCAAGGTAAAGGGTTATTAGCAGATGAGGTATTAATGCAAGCTTTTAGAGGAATCCCACAAAGTAACAGACAGTTAGCTAGAGATTTATTTTCTATATATAAGCAGTCTGGGTTTGATGCTATGCTAAAAGCAATGCCTAAAGGAGTTAGTTTTAATCCTGCTAAAAATTTAGGGAGATCATTTTTATCTATGTATGACCAATGGAATGATATTACAGATCCGGAAACAGGGAGTGTAGATAGAGTTGGTTGGAGAAGTAGAATACAAACTAAGTTAGATGAGTATGGGTATAAACTTATAGATGATAAAGGGGAAATTGTAGAAATTGACGAAACTCCAGTACGTATCCATGATATATCTAGACTGCAAGAAGATCCAATAAGTAAATTATCTAGAGAGAGTAGATCTATACTAAGTAATATTCCTTCTATTGCAAAAATATATGGATACACAGTAGATATGGATATGGCAGATGTTTACAGCACTGTGTCAGAAGCTACTGTAGGACAAACCTCTTGGAATGGAATGCTTGCACAGCTTGCTAATGTAGTTAGATATAAGCCTAGTGTTCAACCTATACTTGATAAATTAAAAAATGCTACAGTAGAGGAAAAAGCTGCTTTATTTGCAAACTTTGCAAACTCTTACAAAAACTTTTTACTATTTAAAGCTACTCGACAGTCAATATTTAATCCTCAATTAGGAATGGTAGAAAACTTTGTACAAACGCAAATGTTTAGTTCTAATCAGAGTAATATAGCTAAGAAGTCTATACAAGAATGGAATGTTAATTCTAAAGAGTATGATACTCCAAATGCTAGAGCTTTATATAAAGTACTTAAGAATGAAGAAACTGGATTAGTTAGTCTTAGTATATCTAACGAAAAGAAAACAGCTATAAATAATGCCTTTGAAAAACTTGAAAACTCTTTTAGACAAAAAGGTAGAGACAGAGTATTACAAGGAGAAGTTCCAATAGAAGCAGTAGAAAGTTTAGGGGATTTTTTATGGGAATTGGGAATTAACTACGGACAAACTAAAGCTGAGTCAATAACTAACTTAGCAAGATACTTTGAGATAGGAGATATAAGAAAGAATAATGTACTAACAGGTATGCCTTTATTTGTAGAGTTTATGCAAGGAGGTAAGAATGGTAGACCTTTAAGGCTTTTAAAGGATGCTATAAATAAAGATAATCCTGTAGATATTTATAAAGATCAAGGTTCAATTATAAGAAGGTTATCTACAATAAGTCACTTATTTGAAGACCAACCATTTGGATCTATTATTAGTGCTACAGGTAAGCAGTACTGGCCTATTAATCAACCTACTCCTTTAGATGAGTTTGCGCAAGATATGAAGTCAGGAGAAAAGTCTGATGCTATATTCCTTGATATGTTAAAAGATCCATTTTATAGTCCGGGTAATGATATAAAACATACTTCTGTTTTACTAAGAGCTTTACACGCTTCTAATGGAAAAGCTAGAAAAGGCTTTGAACTAGAAATTGTAGATGCATATAAAAATGCTAATGAATCAGTAGCAACTTCAGATTATGAAAACCAATCAAATAAAACTTCTTTAATTGTTAGATTAAATGCTTATGCTAATAATGCTAATGAGGATTTTATGAAAATAGCTAACCCTACACAAGCAGATAGAAAAAGATTAGATTTTTGGACTATCCCTAGAATGGAAAGATTAAAACAGTTTGGAGTAAATGTTACAAGAAAAGATATACTAGAAGGACTTATACTACAAGATCTTGCAAGAATAGCAAAAGCTAAAGAACAACTTAAGGATGCTCTAAACACTGGAGATACTAGTCAATTAATTGAAGGGTATCATTATAAGGCAGGTTCTGACCCTTTAGCAGGTTTACGAGATCCAAAAAAAGGTGGATCTGTATTTAAGATGACTCAAATCCACGAATTAGAAGATAGTAATATTACTAAAAATATAGCTATGTCTGATGAGGTAAATAATTATTTATCTGGAGATGAATTATATTTTATGTCTCCAACTGGACAAGTTTTTCAAGAAATGCTAAATAAAAAAGTAGCTGAGGTGGAACTTAAGCTTGAAGAATATACAGAAGAAGTACAACAAACTATTAAAGATTATAAAATCAATCTTCCTATAGATGTACATTCTAAGATGTCTATGAAAAAAGATTTTATTAAAGATTTTGTTTATAATGATTTTGTAGGGAGAGCTGAAATTGCTAAGCTTACTAGAGGTGGATTTGCTTATGCAGAAAATACTGAAGATTTTTATAAACGTACTGGACTTTTAAATACGCCAGGTACTAAGTTATTTTTAAGGAGTATGACTGAAGAAGGTGGGGGTCAATACGGAATGATGGATAACTATAATGAAATAACTATAAGAGATTTTGGATTTAATAATCAAGAAGCTGCTAATAATATAGCTAATGCTATGTACACATCTTTAATAAATCAAGGAATGGATCTTATAACTGCTAAAGATATAGCAGATAAATATAGGGAAGTTAATAAAACAGATGCTCAAGGTTTTATTAGTATAGATATGTATAGAGGTATTATGATGGGGATGGGGCAATGGGATATGAAACTAGACGAGCAAGCCTATAAAAATGAAAAAGCTGGTTTAGGATTTGATAGGCCTATCTACCCAATTAAACCATATCATGAAGAGTTAAAGTCTGATAATGGAATTATGACAATGTATATGAATAAAAATTCATATGTAACTGTTACTAAAGAGCTTGCAGCTAATATGCCAGATTTAGAAAATCTAAGACAGAAAATGGTTAAAGATAGTGTGCATGTTATTAATGTAGATAGCGCAACTAAAGGAGCTAGAAAAAATGTTATAGATCTACAAGGAGGTCAATCAATAGATGATGCAACTATTATACAGATGGATTCATCTAAACTTAGATTACCTCAACTTATGCCTAGATCTGAAAAGAATGAAATAACATTCTCAAGACAGATAAGAAAAAATATAATAACAAATTTAGATAGAAGTGAAAATAGTTTTTACACGCTTCAAGGTGAGCCTATAGCAGGTGAAGATTTATATATGCTATACCAAGAGACTGTAGCTACGAATGTAAAAGAAGATACTAAAGCTCTTAATAAAGAATTAAAACTTACAGAGTTAGAAAAGTTAGACCCAGGTACTTTAGAATATAGAGATGCTAAATTAAATCATTTAAAAGTTTTAAGGGATAAAATGAATGCTCAGATTAAAGATAGAGATTTACCTCAAAACTATTTAAACGGATTAACAATAGTTCCTAATGGCCCATATGATTGGACTTTTGAAGTTCCTTTATCTTTTCCTAATTATCAAGCTAAATTTGAACAAATCTTTTTTAGTATATATAATAATGCAATTTTTAATCAAAAGATTAAAGGTGTAGATGCTGTACAAATTGCAGAGCTAGGAGGATCTGGGGCGGATTCTATGAATGAATTAAAATTTTATAATGTTGATGAGGATACCGCTATAGCAGAAATTAAAATTAAAGCTAGTACATTAGGATTACCTCCAGGTATTAATATTGAAGATGTAGACTCAAACTTACTTACTATGGTAGGATATAGAATGCCTAATCAAGGTAAGAATTCTAGTATAGTAATGAGAGTGAAAGAATTTTTACCTGAATCCTATAAGAAAGCTATTATGGTTCCAGGAGCATTTACTGTACAACAAGGGGCCGATTTTGATATTGATAAACTTAATTTAATTTTACCTCAAACAGAAATGGTTGATGGTAAACTTACAAAAATACAACCAGATTATAAAAAAGATCTTTCTAAAATGAAGAGAGAAGAAAGAGATAATATTGTTTTAGATATTTTTGAATCTGTATTAACTGATCCTAGACACTTAGAAGAAGTTGTTACACCTTTAGACTCTAAAAGATTACCAGAGCTTGCAGCGGTAGTATCTGAATTAAGTAGTAGTGTTGACTATAACAACCCATTAGCAGAGCTTAAAATGGAAGCTAGAAATAAAGCAGGTATAGCTTTAAGAGGTTTATGGGCTAATCAACTAGCAGGTAGAAATGTAGCACAAACTTCAGGTAAGTTAACTGTAGATCAAAATTACGCCCCTATAATAGAGTATGGCGATCAGCAAATAATATTTAATTTAATAGGAGAAACTAGAGAGTATAACCCAATAACAAATGATTTTACTGGGGCATATACAGATTATAATATATCGATGTATTTATCAGCAGCTGTAGATGCGGCAAAAGATCCTATTCAAATTGATATAAATGATAATATATATACATTACCTGTAGCAGGATTAATGTTAAGTACCGGGGTTCCTGTAGAAGATGTAGTTTATTTCTTATCTCAACCTGGTATAAAGGCAGTTATTGAGAAAGCTAAAATAGAAGATACATCAGTACATAAGTTACCTAGTTTAATTAACACGGCTATAAAAGAATTTGCTTCTACTGAAAAAATTGAAGATTATCGTACTACTATACCTATGGACTCAGAGGAATTAAGAAATCTTGATGGGGCTGATGCAATTAAACAAGCAGAGTATTTAAATAACTTTAAACATATGCTTACTTCAGGGAGACAATTACAATCAGTATATAAAATTATAACGCCTGATAATTTAAGTAACATTAATGAAATGTCTTCAATAGCTAGTTGGTTAGAAACTGAAGAAAGATACTTAACAGGTATTGAGTCTAATATAATTCAGGGTGCGCAGCAGTTTATTAGAGAAAATACTTCTAATATAGATAACCCAGTAAATGCAATAGCTTTAACTTACCGAGGTATATTTGATACAATGTTAAAGGCTGGTGAAGATGTAGGTTTTATAAACAATAGACCTGCATTTTATGCATTTAAAAAAGATTTACAATCACAATTAGGTAAAGTTAGTTTTACTTCTGAACAACATAAGTTTGTAGATAAAACTTTATTCTTAGATTTAATGACAAGGCCAGAAAGTCCTTTTATTCAGAGTAATCTTATATCTAAAGAAACTTTTAACTCTTTGTATACTAACCCTTCTAACAATATTGTAACAAGGCTAGCAACTATAAAAGCTAAATACCCTAAATTAGCTAGTAGTCCTTTTATATCTATGTTGCAAGTAGACGATCACAATCAAAGAAAAAATACAGGAGTATATTTAATTAAAATGGAAGCACTATTAGAGTCTTCATCTAACACTAAAAATATTTTATCAAATAATTTATTACAGATGGTAACTCAACCTCAACGATTTGCTAATGACCCAACGAATGCTGCAGAATTGCAAGAAATTGCTCAATTTGCTAAAATCTTAGTAGCTAATCAAATTTTTACAAAAGGCTTTACTTTAGGGGCGGGAACATATATGGATTTAATTCCATCAGAATTTTTCACTACTAATGTACTATTTCCAAAACACGAATCTCCAGTAGCTTATTATAGAAAAGCTGCAGATGGAACTTTAAATGCTAATTACTTTGCTGATACCAATCTTATTAATAACTTTGTACGAAACTTTGGGTTGTTAAAACCAGGAGGCTCTAGCATGTTAAACTTTGTTAAATGGAACAAAGGATTTGAAAATAAAAAGACAGGATTAAGGAAAAATGTAGTAAGCTTTAAACCTAAAGATTCAAGAGTTTGGGATAGAAACTTAGGATACACGGGATATTTTATAAGTTATCCTCCAGCAGCTGATCCTATTATATTTGTAAGGAGTGCCGTTTCAGGGGATGGTGTCGTATCTTATACTCAATTACAAACAGCCGGTTTAGCTGGTAAGTTAAATGAGATTGGAGTAACAGGTTCTAATGAAAAGTCTTTAATTTTAAAAGAAGGAGATATAAGAACAGTAGAGTCTCCTAATGAAGTTATGTTTGATGAATATAAAAGCAGATTTACTGAAGCTAAGATTCCAGAGTATGTATCTAAACCAATTGATCAGATAGAAAAATTCTGTAAAATATAAAAACTAATATATGGGATGTAAATATTATAAAAATGGAGTAGAGAGTAAATTGTATACTGAGTTATTTGGGTATATGGATAATATAGCTCCTGAAAAAAAATCTGCTGAAGCAGTATATAAAATATTAAAAAAGAATGGAATTGCTACAAAGAGTAAAGGTAGTATATTCTTAACTCAACCTAATGTAGAGTCTAGTTTAAGAGAGATTAATAATATAAATGCTAGATACCCAGGATTACTTGATACTAAGTATATTAAAATGACTGAAGAAAATTATTTCTCTAAGTCTGCTGAATTACACGCATTAAATATTAATGAAGAAGCACTACAACAAATACCTGCAGAAAAAGACGCTAATGCAGATTTAAGATATAATACTCAAAATGATATTGATACATATACTAGAACAATAACAGGTTCTGGAAGAGAATTTCAAAGCGATATAAGATTATCTGAACAAGCTAGAAGAGAAAATACAAGTGAAAGCCGGTTCTCGGACATGCAAAGAGAAGAACAGGCAATTGTAGATAAAAAATCAAATCATTTAAAAGAAGCATTTGCTAAAGCTGGTGTTGAAGTTGAAGTTGTGTATGAGTCTGAATTAGAATCTATAGGATCTATAGAAAGATCTGATATATCAAATAATCCATTAATTAGATTTAACCCTAATAAAACTACAGAAGATACAGTATATCATGAATTTGGTCATGCTTATATAGATATGTTAGGGATAAATGATCCTATGGTTGCTCAAGCAATTGAGGAATTACGAGGAAGCGATTTAGCATTTGCTGTTATAGATCAATATCCAAAATTAGATGGGGAAATGTTAGATAAAGAGATTTTAGCTACAGCTATTGGAATAGAAGGAGCAAAGATTACTAGGAAAAATCCTAGTCCAATGCAACAGTTAATTAATAGAATTATGAGAGCGTTTTCTAAAATGCTTAACAAGCTAGGTCTTAACACTAACCCTAATACTGCAGCACTTATTGCTCAAGAAATGTTTGCTCAAAAACTAAGAGCAGAAAACATGGTTAATCCTATTAGCAGCACCACTCAATACAGTAAAGCTAGTAGAGATCAACAAAAACTTTTAGATGTTACAACTGATTTAAGAATTAAAGTAAGGGCTGATATAGCGGAAGTAAAAAGAATGCCTTTAGAACAACAAGAAAAGTTATTACCTAAATTAGAAAGATTACAAGCGTCTTTACATAAAATTGACAGAGTAGAAGATTTTGTGTCTTTTGTTGATGCTGTGTCTTTTCAAATGACAGAAGCAAGACAACAGTTTGATCAGATTATTAACTTGAAAGATGAAAAAGGTAACATAGACTATAAAGAACAAGCTAGCTATAAGAATCTTAATACTATGTACCAATTAAAAACTAAATTAGACTCTTTAGATGTTTTAAAAGGTATTAAAACTTTAATGCGTAAAAAAAGAAGAGATGACAGGGTCCTTAGTCAGGGAGCTTTTGAAACTCTTGAAGATAAATTAAACGCGGTACTAGAAGATGTTGATGTATTACAAGAAGATTTTAATGATGAAATAATACCTATTATAGCAGAGTCGTTATTAAACTTTCACAATAAAAATTTAGATAAAGATTTACAGGCAGTTATAGATAATATTAGGGAAAATGCTGAAAGAGGAACTCCAAGAAGATCTGTAAACTTTAACGAAGTAAAAAGAACAACAGAGTTTAAAAAATTAGAAAAAGATCTTAAAAATGAAAAGATAGATCAAGATACTTATAATAAAAAGTTAGGAGAATTACAAATAGAAAGTATTAAGAACAAAATGATGACTGGTAGGAGTGCTTTAGTTAAACAACTACGAGAGGCCCAAAAAGATAAATCAGGTTTTTCTTATTTAATGGATCCTATGATTTACTCTAGTGAGGCAGCGTTACAAATGTTTACTAAAGCTGTAGATGAGGCTAACATTAAATCAAATGATGAAACTTTAAATTTTAAGTATCTACTAAAAGGAAAGTATGATGATATGGCAGCAGGCCAAAATGAAGCTAATGTTGCAAAGTTAAATGATCCTTTTTTAGAAGAAGTTAGTATGGATGTTCAAGATAAAGATGGGGGTACTAAAACTATTAAAGTTCTATCTTTAGTTCAGCCTTTAGAGGTAGATAGATACTATTCAGAACAAAGAGAAAAATATAAAGAATTAGGGGCAAAGTATAATAAGCCTCAGAGAAAAGACTATGATGATAATGAAGATCATAAAACAGCATTAAGTAAATGGTATAGAAGTGTAAATGGAAGAAATTATACAGTAGAAGTAAGTAAATGGTTGACGGAGAATACTGAACCAGTAGAAGGATGGCAAGACATAAGAGAAAGTATTAATAAACAGATAAAAACTGCAGAAAGTATTATGAATAAAGCTACATCTTCTGAAGTTAAAAATATGCAAGCTCTTAAAATTAAAAAGTTAAGGAGCACATTATCTACAAATATGTTAGGGAAAAAGCCAAGAGGAGAGTGGGTTAAACCTAAAGCTTCTAAATACGCTAATCCTAAATATGCAAAAATACAAGCAAATGCTAAACAAAAAGAGTATTATGATTTTGTTTTAGAAGAGTTTACTAAAGGCCATAAAATGGTTGGAGCTAATAGAATGTCAAAAAATAGTTGGGACGATATTTCATATTTAATGCCTTCTATTAGAAAAGAAGCTCTTGATAGAGCTGCAGAGCAAGGAGCATACACTGCAGGGAAAGATTTATTACAAGATAATTTTAGTATGACTGAAACTGATGATCATATGGCTATTTACGATAATGTGTCTGGAGAATTACAAAGAAATGTTCCTGTAAGATATACAAATCCTGTAGATGCTAAAGATGTATCCAAAGATATAGCTAGTAGTTTATATAGGTTTAGACATATGGCCCATAACTTTAAAGCTAAGTCTGAAATTGTAGGCCAAGTTATGTTATTTAGAGATATAATTAAAAATAGAGGAACTTTAGAGCTTAATCCAGAAGGTATGGCGTATATAAGTGCGTTTGCAAAACAAATAGGAGTTACATTACCTATTAAAAAACAAGGTGAATCGTATACATTTAAACATTTAGATGAGTGGATTAATATGGTTATGTTTGGAGAGTCATCATATAAAACTGATGTATCTGTATTTGGTAGGACAGTTAATTTAGAAAAAGCTGCCGGGACCTTAAATCAATACGTAGCTTTAAATACATTATCATTTAATATATTACAAGGTGGAAATCAGTACATTCTTGATAATTTATCATTACTACAAGAAGGTGTAGCAGGCCAATTTGTTACTAAGTCAGATTTAGCTTGGGCAACTCAAAAGTATTGGGGAGAAGGAGCAGCCCTAACTGATGTAGGTAAATTTACGCCTGACACTAAATTAGGGAAAGCAATGGAATTGTTTGATGCTTTAGTAGAATTTACAGATAAAGAAGGTAATAGATTAGTAGGATCTAAATTAAGGAAAGCTTTAGATACTGGTAATCTTATGGTAGTACAACAAGGTGTAGAACATCAATTATCTGCTAAAAGAATGCTAGCGTTAATGAAAAACTTAGAAGGGAAGTTAAAAGATAAAGATGGTAATGTTATCATGAAAGATGGTAAGGAAGCTAATCTGTATGACATGTTAGAAATAGATAAAAAAACTGGCCAAATGTCTGTAAGTAAAGAAATAGCTAACTTTAATAAATCTGATTTTATACATTTATTAAGGGGTCTTGGTAGAAGAACCAATCAAACTAAAGGAAGATTTGACTCACCGATTTTATCTAAGTCTTGGTATGGAAAACTTATTGGATTATTTAGAAGCTGGGTTGTTCCTGGTATTAGGAGAAGATATGGACACGGAGGATTTACAGGGTCTACAATTCATACTGATGAAGAGTTAGGGGCAGTTACTCAGGGTATGTATGTGTCTTTTTATAATTTATTAGCAGAATCTTTTCAAGGAGGTGTAAAATCTCCATTAGGAGTATATAAACGTATGACTAAAATGGAACAAGAAAATGTTAAGAGAACTATGACTGAAATGTCTGCATTAATATCAGCAATGGCTTTAGTAGCAGCATTATCTAGATTAGATGATGACGAAGAAACTTGGGTTTCTAATTTTATGTTATATCAAGCTAAAAGATATGAGACTGAAATATTACAATGGACTCCTATTGTAGGGACTAAGGAAGCTTTTAGAATTCTTAAATCACCATCCGCAACATTTAGACCTATTGAACAAGGAGCTGGTTTATTAGAACAAGTATTTGCAGAATTATATAATGGAATTGGATTACCTATGGATGATAAAAGAATTTACTATCAAAGAAAAGCAGGTAGATTTAATAAGGGTGATAGAAAGATATGGAAAGATATTGAGGATTTACTGCCTATATTACGAGGTATTAGAACAACACAAAGTCCAAAAGAAAAATATAAGTGGTTTACAACACTAGATTAAAAAAGGGGCGGAAGCCCCTTTCTTTTTACATACTCATTTTTAACAGTAATAAATAACCAATTAAATCATCGACTGTATCTTCAGTCTCATCATTAATTCCTCTGTTACCTATCCTAGCTAATTTATCATCTATTCTAGCACATATAGCTTCTGTTGCATTTAACTTACTAAATATATTAGTAGGGTTAAGCGCTGTATTACCATAAGCTTTATTTTTTTCTTTTAATAAATCAACTATACTTTTAACTTCTATGTCTAGTTTTTCACTAAAAGGTATACGTGCAAAATCTTTATTACGATCAGTATCCCAATATACTTCAGAATGTAATGTACTATCCATAGTATAAGGTGTATTAAATTCCATTCCTTCTGGAACAGACATTTTTATCTTTGCTTCTTTTTTCTTTGCCATTATATTAATTTTTTAAATTTATAAATTTCAGGATTATGTGTTTCATTTTCTATATCTATTATACTTAATAATTCTGATTCTTCTGGTAAATTTATATCTAATTTAGATTCTAATGCTTTACGTCTTCTAGAATCTTTATATAGAATTTGTCCTATTTCATCTCTTACTTCAACATCATGAAAATGTAATAAAGATTTTTTATAAGAATTTGATAATTTTGAATATTCTCCTTTTAAAAACTTTTTATAATTACGTAAATGTTGTTTAGGAACATCAAATATAAACATTTCATATCCTGAACTTGGACAATATTTACGTTTAAATATAGAAAACTTAGATAATGCTTTTTGAAATTTTATATATAAAGGATCAGATGACCATCTATACAATAAAGCTATGCAATTTTTATCTTCTTCAGTAGCTATAAAACAATTAATAAATAGCCTATTCCAAAAATATAAATCTCTATTTCCTGATAACATTGGCATTATAAATGTAGATGACTTTGTTCTTCTTGCCATAGATATTTTATAATACATAATATTACCTGTAATTACTTTCTCAATAATATTTACTTTATATTTAACTCTTTTAATTTCTATTGTTAAATTTAAAGATATATTTAATCCTTTAGGTCCTTCCAGAGAATGTATTTGATTACCCACTTTGTGAGGAATTAATGTTTTTACTCCTCCGGTAATTCTAAAGGATAATGCATTTATAGGTGTGTATATTAATTCTTTACATTTCA
>Ga0208299_1000685_pt1 | contig 29654 bp, 33 predicted proteins | sample 15_taG_FD_184089 | JGI IMG/M metagenome (GOLD analysis project Ga0208299, IMG submission 184089) | Marine viral communities from the Subarctic Pacific Ocean - 15_ETSP_OMZ_AT15312 metaG (SPAdes) (version 2) | ecosystem: Environmental > Aquatic > Marine > Oceanic | place: Pacific Ocean | collected...
TGGGACGAGCGCGCTTCAGAAGATGTCACTCAATATCGACCCCGCAACTGGGAAGACGCTACTGCCAGACGAAGGAGGCATTGCCGGTTCGCTTGACGCAGCAAAAGAAGCTGGCGAAAAGGTCGGTGCGGCTGTAACAAAAAGGCGCAAGGAGAAATTCGCAGAGGTCTATGGAGTGCCAGAGGAAAAGGTTGACAAGCTTTACAGCCTGATGGCTGGACGACCTTTCAAGCAGGTTGCAGAAGGCAAGCCACTGTTTGTTGCTGACCCATCGCAAGCAGCCTTGAGTTCCATCCAATCTCTTTACGAGGCATCTGGCGAAGCAACCGGCCTATCAAAATTCCTTAGAGACAATGCTCAACTAAAGGACACGCCTGAGCTGCAACGACTCAAGTCGGAAGCGCAGGACTCGCACTTCGTAAAGACAACCGATGACCAAGACATAGCAACCTCGGGCCTGAATGTTTTTGCTGACTTCATCTACAACAACCTGAAGGGGCTGGCAGATCCGCTGCGAAGGGTGACTATCCGAAACGTGGACGACGGAAGCGGAGCCGCAAAGCCACCACGTCCAAAGCCTAAAGATCCAAAAAGCCAGGGTCCAAAGCCTGAAGATCCAAAAAGCCAGGGTCCAAAGCCTGAGCCCCCGGTGTCGCAAGGGGATGACTACCGAGAGGGCATCGAACTGCTTGCCAACCTGAGCGAAATGGACCCAGAGGAAGCATATGGCTACGAAGACCTGATAAGGCGACTCAGCGACAGCGAGTCCAGGGCCGACAATTCACTTGCGACCACTCTTCTGCGAGAGCGCCCTGACATTGCAGACGTGAGCTTGAGGAATTACGACGAGGCTGGAGAGCTTTCGGCTACCGGCTCTGCCGCCAGCAAGGTAGAGGAGGCGCTGCCCGTTGATGGAAAACTCATAGCTCAGTCCAAGGAAGCCCTGGAAGGCATGACAAAGCCAGAGCTTGACACAAGGATCAGGCTACTCAAGCAGCGCAACGGCGCGAAGTACGGTGGAATCAAGGCGACTGGGGCAGGCGCAACCAATATCTACAAGCGAGAACAGATTCTCAAGGCCGTCGAGAACGGCGACATGGAGCTTAACGAAAGAGGTCTTTTTGTAAAAAGGGCATCTTCCGGTAGGTCCAGCCGCGCAAAGGGCGGGTCGCCAGCCAAGGCCAGTTCAGGCAGAGACAGAGCAGGCACAAGACCTGAGTCGCCAGCCGATGCCGGAGACGGGGCAAGCCAAGCAGAAAAGCTCTTGGGCGTTATGAACAGGAGCAAACTCAACAAGATAATCGAAGAGCTTCATGCCGTTGACTCAGGGGCCTATGGAAAAATCCAAACAAGCGGGAGAGGTACAACCAACAAGTACAAAGCAAAGGAGATCTTCAAGGCAGTCGAGAATGGCGACATCGAGGTTACAGACAAGGGCCTTGCTGTAAAAGGAAAGCCTGCCAATCACCCCCGCCCTGCAAAAGGCAAAGGAGCAGCAGACGCAAAGAAAGCAGACGCAAAGAAAGTAGACGCAGAAGAAGCAGACGTAGATCCAGTCGCTGTTGCAGAGGAACAGGTCAAAGATGCGAATCTCGCCATGGCTACGACCATACATGCTGCAATGAAAGCAAACGGCGTCGAGACAGAGGCGCTTAAAGATCTGATCGCAAAGCTTCAGGGTGGAGAGATCGCCGTCGATTCGCCAGCGCTGAGGAATGGGGCCGGGGATGTGGCAGAAGCTGCTGGAGATATAGCCGCCGAGTCACTGAATGAAGTGGAGGGACTACTAGGCAATTGGAACGCTAACCAGCTCAATGTGCGAGTCTCAATCCTACAGAAAGCATATCCCGATAAGTATAAAAACCTAAAGAAAGTTGGCGGAAAACGAACCACAGACATGGTGGCCGCTGACCTGCTGAAGGCATTTAAGGCTGGAGACCTTGAGCTAGACATCGATGGCAAGCTGCTCGTGAAAATGCCAGACAAGCCTAATGCACCCAAGGCAGCGAAGGCAGCGCCGGTAGCCGGGACTGCAACCGAGAGCCAAGTTAAAGGCTTGGTGGATAAGTTGTCTGCTCGTGGAGTGAACGAGAGGCTGAAAAGGCTAAAGGCGCTCGACCCAGAGAAATACGGACATATCAAGCTATCAGGAAAGGGCGTAACCAACGCCGCAAAGAAAGAGCAGCTCCTCGGGTTTGCAGCAAGCGGCGACCTCGTAGTGGACGGCGAAAAAGGTCTTCGTGTAAAAGAAGCGGGCAAGCGGGCCACGGAGGGCGCACCACAGAAGCTCCTTAGTCCTGAGCAGTCGAAGGTCAAAGGGAAAGCCCTCGCCAAGAAGCTTAGGCGAACAACGCAGAACAGGAAGATCAGGCTGCTGCGAGAGGCCCACGAAGAAAAGTACGGGTCCGGCAGCTTGGATAAAGAATTTGTGTCTGACGATGATGCCCTGGGAATCCTTAATCACGCCTTGGAAGAAGGTGATCTTGTTGTCTCCAAGCAAAACCGGCTAGTTCTCCCTGAAAAGCCAGCAAGCGGAGCCCCGTCTTCCGCAGAAGACGTGATCGCCGGGGGCGGCTCCACTACGATGTCAGTAGACGAAGTATTGACTGCACTCCGGTCCACAGACGATCCAACTATCAATGGACTAGCCGATGCTTTCGAGGCGGCTGGAAAGCAAACTTCAGATTACGCTGGCAGAGCGACAACAGTAACCGAAGATGATGTTCGGTTCGGGATGCTCATGCACCTGCTCCCTGACTACGACGGCGAGCCTGTCGAAAACTTTGGGTCACTACTCACAGCTCTTCGGACAGGCAACGCGAGTCAGAAAGGACTGGCGACGAGACTCAGGAGGAAGTTCAAAAAGCAAGACGGCAGCGACGAGTCACTGGAGGCCCTTGAGGCCGGGCTGGCTAGCGTCGAAGACCTGTACGCCGAGGACTTGGCAGATATCAGCCGCAGGTTCTTGGCGATGGAGACAGATGAACTGCCAGAAACTTCGCTTGAATTGGTCAAGTCCCTTTTCAATCGAGGAGACGCCAAAGGCTACGCGCTGGCAGAAAAGATCGCTGTAGAACATTCGTCCAATCCGGCGATGAAAGAGCTTGCTGAGAAGTACGCTACGATCAAGCCTGGAACGGGAAGGTCCATCGCGAGGCAAGACGGGCGACTAAACAAAGCTCAGAAGAGCGTACTCAATAAAGCACAAAACGCTCAGGCTGTTGATGAAAGAGCAGCCACAAGGGAGCTTGGCAGAGCAGAGCGTTTTCCACGCAAAGGCGACTCACTGGCGCAGAAGTACAGGCTTTTCGTATACACAGGAAAACTACCAGAAACTTTCAGTCCCGAAGACGCAAAGGACATAGTTAGAAGAAGGATCGACGAGCTTGAATATATGAAGAGGGCGGGATACACAACAAACTTCGCAAACGGAAATCGCCCTATTGATATGAATGCCGTCGAGGAGGAGCTTGCCTCTATACAGGGGAGGTTTGGTGGCATGTATAAATCGGGAGGAGACCTTTATGGTCCTACCTTACACTTGTTCCCGCCAGAAGAACTGGCGCGGATGGTGAAACCAGACGACCCGAAGATAGGGGCGAACGTGACGTGGGAAAGAGGAAGCAACGCAAACGCCACCAAGCCAAAGCTTCTCGTGGAACTTGCAAAGAAGGTCCATGCAAGAGTCAAAGAGTCAGGCAACCCCTCCGAAACAAAGAGAATGGGGAAGGGAGTGGGCGCGAACAGGCACTTGCTGATGGAGGTCTTCAACAAAGAACCGATGAAGGAGGTTGCTGAGTTAATCGACGACATCAGAGGAAAACTGACCACCGGCGCAGAGATGTCAAAGGACGAGCAGGAGCTAGCACTTGCGTTCCTAGTAAACGACGAGCTTCCTCATGGGGTTGGTCATTTCGCTGACGTTCCCGAGTCAGTGAAGTCTAGGCTCAGGACAGAGGGCGTACCCGGTAAGCCAACAGACACGCCGCCATCCGTAGTCTCGAAAGGAAGGGCTGCGAAAGCACAGACAGAGAGCATGCCCGAAAGGCTGAAGAACTCGACACCAGAGGAATCTTGGGACGCGCTACTTGATTTGATTGGCAACAGCGAAGTCGATCAGGAGCATCTTTCAAACATAGCCAAAGCTTTTAAGATGACGGAAGAAGAGCTGCTCGAAGCTGCGGCAAGCCGCCTGACCGCAAAACATTTCCCCGAGACCCTTGAGCAGACCTCCAGATACTACGGCGGGATCGCAGGGGCAAGGATCGGCCTGTCAGATCAAAGCTTTTTTGCGGACGCCGTGAGGGGAGCGATGGGCGAAGGGTACTTGTCTGCGTATGGCTCCGTGGCCCGAGACATTGCCGCAGCATTACAGAATGCGAGACTCCCAGGGCAAAGGCTTGCAGACGTATTTGGGTCGAACCATCCAGCCCTGGAGCAGGTCAAGCGGAGCATCAAAGATCGGCAGTCGTTTGATGAGATATCTTCAGCGCTTAGAAAATATGACGAGCAAGTGGACCTGTTCAATGAAGCAGCGACATCGCTCGTAGACGACGATGCGATAGCTACTATCATCCGAGACGCTGGCGTTGCAGCTCCAGCAATGGCGCAAAAAGGCACGAGAGGACATCAAGAGTACTTCACTGGCCTTGCTGACCAGATGCTACGAAGCGGCAATCCCGTTCACGCATCACGACTTCGCGCCATCGGCAACCCATTGAGCGATGCGTCAGGGAGGATGCTTGGCAGCGGTCGCTTTGAAGACTACGAGTTTCCAGAGCTGATCGGAAAGTTCGCAAACAATGCGCGCCGAGTGTCGTACCAAGACGAATACGGATACAACAGCATTGAAGCTCTTCTGTCGGCAAGGCCCGAGATCTTCAGGGAGATGGTTGCTGACGCGCAAAGCTTGATTGGTCGCGACACAAGGATGAACTTTGGACATGCTGCGCCACCGTACAGCAAACTTCCAAGGGATCTGATTGACGCGAATGGAATGGCAAGAGCGACGGCGGATGAGGCCGAGAGCGCCACGTCCCAAGCACTTCGGCAGATGGATCAGAGAAACCCAGGGGCGATGGTAATGTCTGACGACATCCTCAACCCAGCAGGGAACTCGCTTGGCCTGTCCGCAGATGAAGTAAAGTTCCTTGGGTTGCCAGAGCTACTCGCTAAGTCCGGTCAAGTGTCTGCTCGTGAGCTAGCTGACCACATCGACAGCGCCCGGCCCAAGGTCACTGTTCGATACAGGGAGAGCGTCGACCCAAGCTCAGCTAAGTTTATCCAGACGGACGCAGAAGACTATCTTGAGATGCACGTTGATGTCGGCGGCGAGCCGGTTCACATGCGATCAAAGATTGAAGATGCTGGCGAAGGGGTGAAGCTCCTTGCTATCGAAGAAGCTCAAGGTGCTATTCAAGGTCCAGCTTTTGAGGCGAGCATAAGAACTGCCGTCAACATGGCATCCGACAATGGCATTGATGGCGTTCGCGTTTCGCAAGACGCTGCACCGCAGCTAGAAAAGATTGTCGCCGACACCCCTGGCCTTGAGCTTGCGGCAAGGGAGGACGGCAGCGTGGTCGTAATGATTGGTGACGGTCATCGACAAGCCAAGGCATCAAGAAGCGAGACCTTGTTTCAGGCTGGCGACTCAGACGAAAAGCTTGCAAGGATCGTGATCCCTGGCCCCGACCAAGACAAATGGTTTGAGAACCACTTGCGAACACACATCGAGGCATACAAAAAAGCTGACGCTCGATCACTGATGCACGAGCTTGGTCACTTAATGCGCAAGACTATGCGCGCTCTTGGCGACAACAAGCTTGAGCAACTTCAGGAGATGATGAAGAAGCACGTCAAAGAGCCAGGAACAGAGACACTGCCAGACGGAAGCTTTAACTGGAACGCATTTGCTGTGAGGCCAGACGGGTCAGTGCCAGACACAGGGAAGTACACCCTCGAAGAGGCATTCGCAGACATCGTGATGGAACACATGACCAGCAAGGCCAGCGCGGCTGCGTCTGCCGGTGGCGAAGAGCCTGGGGCGATTAAGGCTGCGGTCGAGATGTTCAAGGACTACATCGGTGCGTCTTACTCGCGGGTCAAGCAAGCTCCCGAGGCAGAAGAAATCACAGATGAAATCACCAAGTTCCTAGATGAAGTCATTGGTGAAGAAAACTACTACATGAGAAGACCGGGCAACACAGCTCAGTTCCTTGACGCGCTCAAGTTCGGAAGCGTTCGGCTTATGAACCGGGTTGCCGACGACCTTGGGTCAGAGAAAGTAGACAGGGCCGAGCAAGTTGTCATCAAGAAACGACTTGACGACATCAAGATGGCGACGGATGACTTCACTTCAGTCGAGGACGATCGGTACCAGATGGTTCTTGATGAGTACCAGAAAAGAAAGCTAAAGGTAGTGTCGGAGTTTGAGGCAGCGAATGGCCGAAAGCCTTCGCACTTTGAAGTCCCAGACTTGATGAGAAAAGAAGGGGAGTTCGAGGGAATTGACATGGGTGTCAGCCTCAAAGAAACCCTCTCTCAATTTGAGATTGACAGGAAGTATGCCGAGGACATTCAGAGAGTGATGACCAATGGTCAGGCTCTTGCAAAGTTTGCCAACACCAGTCGCTTCATTCAGTTTGTTGATGGCATCCAGAACACGTTCAAGACGAATGTTACCGCAACAAATCCAGGCTTTCATGGAAGGAACTTAATCAGCGGCATCTTCCAGAACATTCTCAACGATGTCACTGACCCTGACACACGAGGTGTCAGTAAGTTCTTGAAACCTTACCTAGACGCGCGTGACCTAATGCTTGGGCGCCCAGTCAAAGGACTTGCCGACTCGGCACCTAACCTCGGGTTTGTGAAAGGCCAGGATGAAGAGGCGACCACCGAGCTTATTCGATTGGCATACGCACATGGAGTCCTAGAGTCGCCAAGCCAGCAGTACGACATAGTGGGAGCTTCGGGTCAATTCGCTTCGGACATCATGCCTTCAGGGGCAGCGCTAAAAGGCACGAAAAAGCCAGACGGATTGCTTGACTTGATTGCGCAGAAGGGAAAGAGGAACTCACCGGCAAAGAGATCTGAAAACCTGAACATGTTCAAGGTTGCAGGCGGGTTCTCGTCTGACGAGACATTCGCGTTGGCAAGGTACGGGCGAGCCACAGGTGATGTGACCGAAGGTCTTCATCGGCTTGGTGGATTCACTGCGCTTATCAAGCAGGGCTACTCACCAGCAGAAGCAGCCAAGAGGATGAAGCTTCTGCATGTTGACTACACCAATCTTTCTGAGGTAGAGAGGCAGGTTCTCAGGAGAGTGTTTCCTTTTTACTCCTTCTCTCGCGGGATGACGGAGTACTTGGTGAAGGAACTCGCGAATCGCCCTGCTGGTAACGTAGGAAAAACAATACGCGCAGCAAACATCACTCGCAAGAAAGATCCTGCGATGCCTGATTATGTCGCATCTGGCATATCGATACCCGTGGGGGAGAGTGCGGATGGAACCAAGTCTTACGTCTCTGGCTTAGGGCTCATGCACGAGCAGCCCGTTAGCTTGCTTGACCCAATCATCTCTGGCAACGTACAAGAATCCCTGTTTGAGATAGGCAGTAACCTGTCGCCTTTAATCAAAGGCCCACTTGAGCTGATGTTCAATGAGTCACTGTTCCAGCAAAGCCCACAAGGTGGTCGCTCGCTTGACGACCTGGACCCACTGGTCGGAAGGACGCTATCGAATGTCGGCAACTCTCTCGGGCTGACTGACAGGAAAGAACCTTATGACATAGGCAAACTCCCCGAAGCGATTGCCTCCAACAGCCCAGTAAGTAGATACTTATCGACAGTCAGGACTATTGCAGATCCAAGAAAGTCGATCGGCCAGAGGCTTTCCCCTATCGGGCTTGGTCAAAGGTTCAGCACTATATCGCCAGCAGCCCAGGATGCAGTCCTTCGCGAGAGGGCAACGCAGCTCATGAGAGAACTTGGCGGCAAGGTGTTTGAGCGCTCGTACATTCCCGAGGAAGTCATGGCATCCATGTCCCCCGAGGACAGAGAGAAGGCAGAGCAATACATGACCCTTATGAAGATGCTTGGCAACCGAGCTAAGCAGCGCAAGGCAGTCCGCGAAATGCAAGAACAGCAGGAGAATAACTAATGGCTGATGAAATCAGAATCTCGGCAAGCATGGCAGTAGACAACGGGAACTTGTCGTTCTCTCAGAACTACGGCACAAAGAACTACACACAGAACGCAGTTGGTGGGCCAACTCCCGGCATGGTCGAGATCGGCACGACCCAAGAGTCGATTGCCTTTGGCGAGCTGACGACTCCAGGCTGGTGTACGATCCAGAACCTTGACGAAACGAACTTTGTTGAGTGGGGGTTTAGCTCTGGTGTGTATGGCGGCAAGCTCAAGGCAGGGGAAACTGCCGGTCCTTTCAGGCTTAACTCAACCTCCTTGTTCCTGAAGGCTGACACCGCAGCTTGCCGTGTTGTCGTCAATGCCCTTGAGAGCTAAGAGAACAGTCGATGCCAAATCCAGACAACAGTGCATTCGCAGCCGGAAACATGAGAGCTAGATATGGCAATTGAATACAGAGGCGAGAGGTTCAGCGGATACAACAAGCCAAAGAAGACGCCGGGCAAGTCCAAGAAGTCTGCCGTGCTTGCCAAAGAGGGGAGCAAGGTGAGGCTGGTTAGGTTTGGTGACCCAAACATGACCATCAAAAAGGACAAGCCCGGTCGCCGAAAGAACTTTCGGGCTAGGCACGGGTGCGACAAAGGCAAGATCTCAAAGCTGACAGCAAAGTACTGGAGCTGCAAAGCATGGTGATCTGGCGGCATGCGTTATGAGCCGGACGTGATCTCCCAGAGATCCCCGGCGTCTGAGTCAACGAACCTGTTCACGAGATCAAGCTGCTCGACTGTGCCGCGCACTTTCCATCCCAGCGTATTGACTGCATCAAGCCCTTGCTTGGTGAAATCGATCGCCCCTGACACGGGGATCTTCCACTTGGAAAGACCTGTTGGTAACAAAGTTACTCGCACAGAGTCGGCCAAGCTCTCGCCGCATGAGAAGTCAACGCTGAAGTCGCTTGTTGCAATACGATCGATCCAATCAATTGTCTCTTTATGGGAGAGCCCTTGCTTCGATTCGACGTTTCGTATCAGCCACTCCATGCACTCTGCCATGCCGACTATCCACGCCGATAGACAGCCCTCGTCCATGTCGATTGGAATCCAAGGCTGACCCGTCCTGGCGACCACTGCGGAAGGAGTTGCCTTGAGCTGTATCGGGACAACCCCGTCGTCCGTAGGTCCGTCGCGCCCCTCTGGGTACAAACGAAGCCCCTTGCGGCTTTGCTGTCTATCGATCAGCTCCGAAAGGGAAACATCGCACCCGCTCATGGCAGTTCTGTATAGTTCCATTGGGTGCATAGACTTAACGGCTAGCTTCTTGCGTCGGCTCATAGTGCATATCCTTCACTTTGAAGTTTGTTATTGATTAGTTTAATGATTTCTTTGTGGTCCTTGCGTCGAACGAAGTCCATCGAGTCAACGCGAAACCCAACCAGCCTGCTGGCATGCGACAGGCTAACCTTTGGAAAGTCCAAGCAGCAAGCAACTGCAAGGTTTACACAGTTCCTCTCCGAGTATCGCTTTGAGACCTTGCGAGACCTCATGCTTCCTCGGATTGCCAAGTAGGTTTCATGTCTCGTGTAACCGTCCCGCAACAACTGGCGGCATGCGGTAGCCACGAACCGTTCATCCATATCTGGCGTGTACTTGGAGTACTTTTTTCTTTCACCTCTTGGAACACTGGAGGAGTAAGTGATTTTCCAACCGGGTGATGCGCGACGGGTCGGCAATCCACGTCTGCGTTTTGCCTCCAACGCATCGGAAGTTCGCTCAGAAATCATGTCCCGCTCAAGTTTTGCGCAGGAAGCAAGGATAGACAGAACCACCTTTCCATACGGAGTTGACGTATCAAGCTGCATGTCTAAAAAGACCATGCCGATACCAGCTTCTTCCAGTACTGCCATAGTTCGCTCTGCATCAGAGGCACTCCTGAAAGCACGAGTCAAAGAGGCGACGACGATGGAGTCTCCCGGTTCCAGATCAACAAGCAGACCATGACCAGCGGGCCTCTTGAGCATGTCGATTCTGCTAGAGACAGCTTCGTCGATGACGACGCCACCGAACTCGGCATCAGGCGGCAGCAAACCAGAGGCTTGCTGCGCCTGAAACCAAGCGGTGATCTTGTCGGTCTGAACTTTGGGCGATAGCTGCTGCTTATCAGTAGACATTCGCCCATATCCCATGACCTTCACGATCAACCCTCCTTCCCACTGGAGTTTCTGGAATTACACATTAAAACATCTCCTGTTGAATGGTGAATAAAAAAGGCAGTCACTTGACTGCCTTGGTGTAGCTGCAACTAGACGCCTTGAGTCAAGGCTTTACTCTCTCCGCATCACCATTGGGGATGCGTAAGGGCAGGCAGCGCAGCCGATGTACTCGCCGACTGGACTCCGAGAGCCCTTAAGCAATTGTGCGGAGCCTTCGTCCTTGAGTTTGACTCTCAGCATGAACAGGGTTTGACTGTCACAGTTCGGACACTGCAAGTCGATCGTACTCACCATCTCAGCAGGGCCGTCAGGTGTAGGCGACTGACCGAGACCATGTTCTCTCGGATTCTCATTGGTTGAATTAAGCACTGCAACTCCTAGGGAAGAAAGCTATCTTTTCAGTTTGAATAGAAACATCACGGTTATGAACAAAGGCAGGGCAACAAGGACTATTGGTGCGACTGCCACTAAATAAACATAGAGACCAACCAGCAAGACTGGCAGAAATTCTGGGTCAGAGTTGCCGGTGGTCATGCAAAGACAGACCCCAATCCGCTGTTGTGGGACTGCATGTTGTCGGCGACTTGACTGAGCATCCCTGACCTTTGACGAACCTCATCCAGTGCAGCCTCTAATTTCTGCTCGTGGCTTCGCAAGGACTCCGCTAACTGGCTCATCATTCTTGCATCACGCTCAGGCCAAGTAGTTTCGTACCCACGGCGCTTAATAGAGTCGATGTGATCGTCGGCATTCGAGCAAAGAACATCAACGATCTTGCTGGTAACACTGCCTAGGTCATCTGGATGAGTAGTATGAACGTCAATGCTAAACCAACGATTGTCAGAAAAGCACTGCACAAACGATGAGCAGCACCGGCGAAGCTGATCCGCAAATTCGCCAAGCGAAACCCTCTTGTCCTTCGGCGGTCCAAACTTGAACCATGCTCCGCTCCAACCCAGGTAGTTCTCATGGTTAGCCTTGAATGAACCAGCTATGTTGGTATCGAGCATTGGCCTGCAAGCAACCATGCGTCCGCCAGCTCTAGCACTGTTGATGCTATTAACGGCGCAAGCCTCCAGCTTCTCAAGCCATTTATCTGCTCCTGGCTGATGAAGGAGGCGGCGGAAGTCGGTCGGTTGTTCACAGCTAAGCTCAAACAGTGGGATGGTCTTGATTGGCTTGTCGGCTGAGGTTTGCCAGGGGGTAACCACAAGGCTAATCACTCGCACCCCTCGCCTTCCCTTCACTTTGCTGACATCGATCCCATGAGATTTTGGCACCTGTGTCGAATCGCTTTCAGTGAAACGCTCATACCGATTGGCAGCGAAGTACTCAATGCTCTCGGCTTTGAATCGCTTCAAGCCAACATCAACAGACTTGGATGAGGTAGGGCCTTCCCCAAGCACAATCCGTTGTGGATCTAAGAACTTCTTGCCATCGAGCAGCGGAAAGTCGTTGCCTTCTAGCCGGTGCTTCAGTCGCTCTAGATCTTCTTGCACAACATTAACTAAGTGTGGCTTGAAAGCCACATATTCGCTTGTCATATCTACTTCTCTTTTTTAAGGCGTGAAATCGGAACGGAGAGTTTGTCGCTTAGCTCGTGTAAAGCTCAACCTTTCGGATGTAAGACGGCATTCTGTCCGTGTAGTAGGGACTAGATTCACGAGTGATCGCTGCAACGATTGGCACTCTTCTTGAAGACGGCCATGGAGTCTCGCCGTCAGTGACACAGATGATGAGACTGGACTGATCCTTTCGGTCTTCGGCAACTTTGTCGCACACTACATCCATGCAGGTTCCGCCGCGACCTCGAAGCTCGATGTTCGTGATGTCGCTAACCACCATGTCTGTGTTGATCTGAGTGTCTGCCGAGATCACACGGACAGACGAGAGCTTCATATCATTCAGCGCCGTCTTGACCATGCCGCACCCAAGGGCAATGTCACGTTGCCCCATAGACGCACTGGTATCAATGACGATGGTGATCTTGGGTTCTCGCTTCTGGTAAGAAGGGCGAATGAACTCACCTCCATTGCGCCGCCTTGATGGGCGACGGTATGTAGGTTCCTCGTGTCCATGCTTGCGATCTTCACACCCAGACTTGACAGCCATCCGCAGCAACTGCTCGGGGCTAACCTTGGGCTTGCGATACCTTGTCTGAAGGAGTCTGCCTTCGCGTCCACCGGAGCCTCGACTTCTGCTGCCAGCGAAGTCATCAGTAAGATCATTCAACTCTTCATCGCCAACACCACCAGAGCAAGGCCCGTCGTTCTGAGAGTCGTCGCCAAGCTTTGGCTCAGAGTACTCATCGTCCCAGTCTCGCTGCTCTCCGTCGGTTCCGCTGCCTCCCTTGTGATCCCCACTAGGCTGTTGCCCTGACCCATTGGGGTCAGCTTGCTGCTGCCCGCCACCACCACTGTCGCCTCCATCGTCATCGCCAGAGACATCGGGCTCTTCAGCGAGCTGCCTTGCCTCATCTTCGTCATACAAGTGGTGGAAGTATTCTTCCAGAGAAAGACCGGGCGTAAGATAGGCTCCAGTCTTGCAAGACTCGGCTTTCCAGGGCGTGACTGCGGCATCGCTGATCTTCTGACTCTCGTTTTCCATGAATCCGTAAACACACAGATCACTTGCGATGTTCAGCTTGTCTTGAACGTACTTCCGAAGCGACCCATCTGTCTTGCCGAGTACGGCTTGGCATCGTTTAGGGTGCTGAAGCAGCGGAGGTAAGATCTCTTGCTTGATCCAAAACACAATGTCATCGAAGGTCTGCTCCTTGATCCACTCGGGGTCGTAGTACAGACGCAAGTTCTTGTCGGCGGCAATCGTGCCGATCCCTTCCTTGGGGCGAGGATCAACCCGAAGAAGGGTTGTCGCAATTCGAGGCCAGTCCATGACGCACTGCCGAATCGCTTCGGTGATTAAACTTCTCATTGAAAACTCCAGTTGGGAAGAAACAAATGCTGCAAAACACAGCAAGGGGAGCGTCATCGAATCGAACGACGATCTGCACCACAGCACCCATAAGACTAAAAGGGTTGGCATGAACAATGGAGACCTGCCTGCTGCTGCTCGCTCCCTTAAGACCATTGCTAGCTGGTTAAGCCAGCAATGGTGCTTTGGGCATCGAGCCGGTCAGTCATACGCTCAGAGGTACGCAGCTTCTCTTGGTAAGAGGCAGGCTTGAGCTGGACAATGCAGTCCTGGGCAGCACTTGAAAGCTCAGGATTGTGCTTGTGAAGTGCATCGATAAAGTCCATGCCCTTCTCGTAGACCGCGCCCTTGTCCTCTCGATTCTCAGACAAGTTACGAGCATGAGCGATGACACCGCGAACAATTGCATGAGCAGGTCCGAACTGTCGTGGCAGTCGAATCCGTGAAGGATCGTCGAACATCTGAGCCGATGACGGATAGTCAAAGGCTTCGTACCATGACATGAACTCATGAGCAGGCCCTTCACCGACAAACCCTTCAAGAATCTTGAAGGCAGTCGATCGAGAAGCACCCACTGCCTCAGCAGCGCCAAGGTTTATCGCAGCATTGAACCAACTGCGCTTGCTGCGCCAAGGCTTACTGCGTTCATCATCAGTCTTAGGGTAGGTCTCTCGAACGTCAAAGTGAACTGACCCTGTTGCTTCCTGGCCGAACTTAGCAACCATGTTCTTCCACTTGCTGCGAAACTCAGTCCAGTTGCTAGGCAGGACAGGAATCGACGGCAAAGGAAATCGGTCATCTTCAAGGCCCTTGAAAAACGTCTCGTTGTCAGACTCCCACTGTAGGCAGCACATACGATTGACGACCGGAGCCGCGAGTTCGTTGTGATCTGTAGCCAAGTCAGGAGGGTTTCCGATGGCAACGACAATGGCGTTTTCAGGTGGGCTGTTAAGCCAGACTTCCTGATTGGCCGCTTGAACAGCACGAGAAGCGTGAGGAAACTCATCAAGGACAACGAAGGAGTTGCCGTGAAGCGCCTCGATCATCACCCTGTTCTGAACATAGTCAACGCACTCATACTCTTTGCCATTGATGACAACCTTGCTGATGCGTGGCATCCCGATCACATCTTCCGGCAACTGCTGAGCGAGAATCCACTGAAAGAAGTTGCGCCCCAGCACCTCAGCAAACGCCCTGCAAAAGGCCGTCTTGGTGTCACCTGGGATACCCTCAATGTAAGGAACTCCTGAACGAGCTTGTGCGGCAATTGCAAAGTGCCAGTTGGTTTGTTTAACAGTCATAAATTTAACTCCGTAAGGGAAGAAACGTAAAAGTCAACGTGACTTTCCTACTACCCACTGCACATACAGTAGGTAGATGGAAGATCACGGCGATTGGCAGGGCGCTGCCGCTGTACTCGCCAGGACGACTCCGAGCGGCCCTAACCAAATAGGTCACTGCATAAGTCATTGAGATCATCTCCAGACTTAACATCAACTGGATCGCAAGTTCCGCCTTTCAGCTTGTTGCGAATCTTATGCTTCTCGTCGTCCGAGATATTGAGGTCAAGCAATTGACTGATCTCGTTGATGCTGTTTGCTCTCTCTTGGAACGAGAGCATCGTGCTTGCCATCACCATCCTTGCCTCATGGCACACGCTTCTGAGCTGCTTGATTAAACGCATCATGGAGAGGTAGCCCAGTATCTGTCCGACCTCATCGGAAACTTCAGTGAGATCTGGCATGCTCTCGCCCTTGATGGCTTGGCCGACAATCGTCAAAGCATCGCTGATCTGATCGGGATCGAGACTCTTCATAACCTTGTCCAAGTTAGCCATGGTCTCATCTTCGACCTCGCCTCCAACAACCTCGATCATCTGAGTCATGCAGATCAGGATCTCTGGCATCTTGTATCCATCGAAACCGTGGGCAATCTCATTACAGATATCGCAGGCCCACTCTTTGACCTGCTCCAAGGTTGGGTCCGATGGCATTCTCTTTGTTTTGTACTCAAGACTCATTGGTAAACTCCTAATGGGAAGAACGTGGGGAACGCGAGTCGCTCCGCTGTACTCGCCAGGACGACTCCGAGCGGGGCAAAATAACTGAGATACTTGACAACAAAGGTCAAGAGAAGTCATTCCAAGTAGCAAGAAACATCTACTGAGATTGCTTCTTTGATTGAACTAAGGAGATGCGCTTCGATTTCTGGTAACACACCAGCCTGGAGTTCCTTCAAGACCTGAACCCGTATTGCCTTGTCTGCAAGGGCAGCGGTGTAGCAGTCGTCGGTCAGTTGCTCGATGACACTCTTCATAAACATCTTGGTCGGCCTGCCTGCCACAAATTCATTCAAGATCTCCATCCTGTTCATAAAGGCTACCGACCTTGCTTCTTCTGATTGCTTGAGCATCTCGATCTGCCCTTCAATCTTGCTGACTTGAACCTTGAGTTCATTTAGCTGGTGGGTTTCGCTGCGTACGCAGTTGCAAGTTGCTTCTTTCATGTTTGACTCCTGTGAATCTGAAGGGATGGGTGAATCTCTCTGTTCTGGGTCGTCGTCATACCCTGGTGCATCGTGCCACGTCCCGCCGAACTCCTCTGCTCGGCATAAGGCCGTGTTGCGGGCTATCCCTAACGACGACGTGTAGAAATCGTCAACGATGAAGTGCCTGCCATGCTCTTCATCGCGGTAGCTCGAAACCATGTACTTTCCGTCTCTCGTTTCCAAGATGCAGTGTTTGTTATTCTTGCTGCTCATTACCAAACCTTTGTTACTAAAATTGCGTGATACATTTCGTCATCATCAGGCACTACGACGTAGCACTTTTGAGTTGTAAGCCCGACCTTCTCTTTCGATGCCGTGGACTTGATTGATGCGTTAGGGTTCTTTCCGCCACCAGGGCGAACGACCAGAGAGTCACCGACAGAAAGCCCTCGAACCTCCTTGACTCCGAGCTTGGGAAGCGAGACGCAGCCAAAGTTCATGCTTCACCTCCGTTGAGCCAGGCGTTGATAGCGTCAACCACGTTGTCCCCTTCGACGACCCAAAGCAATTCATCTTCGTCGTAAGCATGTTCAAAGACTTCTTCAGCGTCACCGGAGTTGCGAGATTCAATGATGACTGTCTTTGGCGGATCAAAAATCTTTGCGCCTTTGGGGCGATAGACCATGACGAACGAGAGTGCATCCTTGATGCAGCGGATCGAACAAGCCACGCCCCAACCAGCAATGGACTCGTAAAAGACATCGCCGCAGTGGATTGGAACACCGCAACTGTCGCAGGGGACGGACGCACTGTGGGCATCGTCCGCATGGCATCCAATATTCTCCCCGACGAGGATCTTGGCCTTGATGCTGTCGCAATTCGCACAAATTACGTCAGTGCATCCATGAGCGACCTTCTGTTCAAGCATCTCGTACTTGATCTTGAGATCATTGAACTTTGATCTCTGGATTGCATGTTCAGTCATGCTCAACATAAAGAACTCCTTTTGAAGAAAGAAAGAAACAAAGGCGACCCAAGGACTTGCACCTTGGCGTGGCTACCGTCGCCTCGCTGACCTACTCGCCAGAGCGACTCCGAGCGGGGCAGTCTGAAGTGTTAAGCAATCTGTTCCTATCCTTGCTTTGCTTAACGAAGCTATCCATCTCGCTAATAAACTCATTGAGTCCTTCGCATGCTTCTCTTGCTGATCTAATTGATTCAGCTTTTGCTTGCTTGGTTCTTGACTCCGAGCTAACCCAACCTGTCTGGTAGCCAACCAACCAACCAGTCCCGGCTGCAACAGTCAGGTAAACAACTTGAATGAGGTAATCCATTGGTTCATCCCTTGAATAAAAGGTCATTGCCTGCCAAAGATCGGACGCGACTCAAGTGGTGGTAAAACGTAGACTCCGACAATCCAGAGATCTCGATTTGAACCTTACGCTCCGCATCGGGAGCCTTGCTAATGGCATTAACAACACGGATGAGGTTCACCTTTGCAGCCGTGTTTGGCATATCACAAATCCCAGTAGCCTTCAGGATCTTCACAAACATATGCAAAGCCGGGGCAGTTGCATCGCCAGTTTGCTCAGGCTCCGCTGTCTGGCTCAGCGTCTCATCATCTGCTTGAACTTGATGACGATCAGTCTTGGTAGGTCGCCGTGTTCCAGCGCCTTGCTGACCGTGTTCGGCCCAGTTTCGAGCCAGCCGACGAAAGATCGTTGACCAAGGGTTGGACGACCAACCAGAAACCGGCAGCTTGCAAAGCAGTAGTGCTGTCGCAAAAGGCGGCAACTCAGCGACCTCGAAGCCTGAAGTTGGCTTTGGTGCAAGAAGCTCCGCTTCCAGTAGGGCAAACCGAACGTCGCTGAGCCAAGCACCAAGAAAATCCCTAGAGCCAAGGTGGCGAAGCCCGAACCGTTTAAGTTTGGGAACCAAGCTGCGCCACGTCTTGGCAAGAAGATCCTTCTCGGCATCGGAGCGTTCCCGTGACGGCACTGCCGGTTTGACTCTCTCAACCTCGTTGTCCCAAGTTTTGGGAGGCTCTGGAGGAGAGGTGGGTCGCCAATGGACTATGCCCCACTCGTTTTCGTAGTATTCACCACCTTCGAGTCCCAGACGGTAGCGTTCGCCCCGTGGCAAACCCTCACACTCCGATACATCGATTGACTGGTTGGATTCCAACCACCAATCAACACAAAACTCTGCCGGATACTGCTCGACTCCAAGCCTCCGAAGGAAGGTTTGAACTTGAGCGGGCCATGGAAAGCTGGCGTCGTCATCCTTTGGCGGTGGACCCTTGGAAAAAGCAAGTGGCCGAGGGACGGGGACTGCCATCTTCGATTCAAGCATCGCCATACGCTGCTTGTAGTCGTCTGATTGCGGTTCCGATTGCGGTTCCGATTGCGGTTCCGCCACGCATCCTGCCTCTCGAAGTAGCAACGTAAGTGCTTCTTTGTTGGAGAGGAGCAGGAGTAACTGCTCTGGTGTAATGCTCATATCGCCACCTATTCGTTGTTGTAGTTGGCAGCGCACTGCTGAGCTTCTCTTCTGGCGATATCGATGCCAGAAGGGGACGTGAGAGGCGGCAGGAACGGCTTGCTGCCGATACGTTGCGATTTGTGAAACAAGATCACTTCAAATCCGCCACGACCGTGGTCCCAAGAAACAACCTTGGCAGACGTGATGGGCAACTCCACAAGCGAGATAACTTGCATGACTAACTCCATTGGGAAGAAACAAAACTCAGCGCATCCCGGCGGACACTGACTGCAAAGACGACAAGTCTTGAAGTCTCTTGTGTCCCACTGGGATACACCAACGGGGTACAAACGAAAAAAGCCCCAGCTCGGTAAACCGAGCCGGGGCGAAGTCCAGACAGACGAGATCACACACAGGTGTGATGCTGATTACTTATCGAGAGCGGCTTTTTTGTCCTGCTTGCGACGGGCCTTTTTCGATTTCTTCTTTAAGAACTCAGTGGGTTCGCGTCGTCCCTTGCCGCAACGACTGCCTCCCATCCCTGATTTAATTTTTGTTGCCATTGTCATTCCTCTGTTGGTGGTTGGTGGTTACTAGAATGCGGTGACGGTAACGGCACGACCGATCGGTGAAACCGAGAGCATCCGGTTCGACTCTTGAGAGAAGATTGCCATCTTGCCTTTGACCATATGAAAGCCAGTGCTGTTGACGGTTCTGATAGCGTCACAACGCTTCCGCTTGTGTTTAACTCCAGCACTGTCAACGTAAGTGATGGTGAAAGTTTGGAAGCCGCTGCTGGCGTCGATGTTCTGCTCTTGTTTGATCTTGATCTGACTTGTGGTGTGGCTCACTTGAAAACTCCTCTGGTGACGTGGTGGCAGCTTGAGAGAATCCCAAGCTCCATTGGGAAGAAACAAAGAAACAAAAAAAAAGGCGAAGAGACCGAAGTCCCTTCGCCCTACCGCTGAAAGCGGTTACTTGCTGTCCTTCGGAAGCAGAGCAACCAAAGCAGTCAAGACATCGGGATCGAGCTTGGAAAGCGCTTCCAGCGCTGCGCTGTCAACCTTCGCCGCTTGAGGTTTCACCGAAGGTGCCTTCTTCGCGACCTTCTTTGGTCGAACCACGATCCCCTCGCCTTCGAAGGTTACACCTTCGTCGATGAGCTTGTTGAGCTTCTTGAGGAACTTCGTTCCTTCACCCGAAGCAGTGATCCCCAAGGCATCGGCAAGGCCGATAAACTGTTCCAAGTCAAACGTCCTTGGTCGGCACTGCCGACTGTTCTCGTTGGAGATAATCCCGATGTAGACGCCGTACTTCGTCGTCGTGGGATAGATCAAACCAGTCTTGACGTTGCCAGCAGCGGTGGAACCGCTAACGAACTCCATGGTGTGGATCTCTTGAGTCTTAGTCATAGTAAGTAACTTCCAGTTACAGGGAATGCCTTCAGCGAAAGTGCCGTCGGTCACCTCGCAAGACAGACGCGATCACGCACAGGCGCGTATATGCAGCCGACGATCCGGCTTTAATCTGCCGTAGGCAGATTTGGGACCGACTCTGCCGAAGGCAATAGGGCGATTTACGGGTTCCAACAAGTTGGAAAGGGGGTTGGCAGTCCCCGGCGCGGCGCACATGACACATGTACGTCCCACCCTGAACTCGCAACGGACCCTAGGGCCAAAGGGCAGAGCGCCTCTGTAACGCCCGCAACGCTAGGTGTGGTTCCTGGGCCGCGCATTCAGTGCAAGCGCCAGAGGAGCGCCCTGGGGTGTACTGGCGTACACTAGACAGAAGTGACCACCGACCTGAAGATATCGGTCCCACTATTAACTCCAGTGGGGAGAAACGGCCTCTCCTGTTGCTTCGGCGGCAGGAGAGGTTTTTTGTGCGCCCATCACTCGCTAAACGCCGCCAATCAAGGGGTGTTGCCCGCAAAACCCGGCCTTGCGAGGTGCGAATGTGGAAAACTAAACCCTTGGGGTATAGATTCGCATGTATCTGATACCTTATGGTACAGATCTCAGTGAGTGTGAACGGTCGCTGACCGATGGTGTCATTCTGTTCACTAGCCTCTAGAGTTGTCAGCCGATACCGTAAAAGCGGCTGACCCCGGCGTGAGTGCGAGTCACACCGGGATCACCTACTCATTAACAACCACAAAGGATGGTCTTATGAGCAAGCTGCCGTGTATCTTGATTTGTGATTGCTGGTCCTTTGGAAGGGAACAGCATGGGAATTATCGAAGACAACAAGACGTACACGCTGCCAGCGATTGCCGAAGCCCTTGGGTATCGACAATCACGCACATTGGAACGGTTGCTATTTGAGATCGAGTGTCCAGTAAAGCAACTGGGCGGCAAAAAGCTCGTGTCAGGAAAGCAATTCCGACTCGCGATCGAGAGCAAAGGGTGTTCACCAACATTCAGCGCTGGACCCTCATCCGGCGTAAAGGAGCAAGGCTGTACCAAGTCAGGTACATATTGAAAGACGGGACCGTAAGAGAGAAAGCAACCAAAGAGACTGTTCGTCGTCAGGCAGAACGTCGCGCGATGGAGATCTTGAGGGAGATCGACGAAGCTGGTTGCCTTGAGGTCTATGGGTGGATGGAGTTTTGTGCGAGATACGAGGTGGAGCATCTCGGAAATCGACCGTTTAAGACGCGCGAGGCGTTCAAAACGGCGGTGACGCGGCTCAACTCCCTCTGTCCGGTGCGCTTCATCGGAGACATTCAGGCCCAGACGTTCGTGACGTTTGCTGTTCGCCTTCGCGCGGAGGGCAAAAGCGAAGCAACGATCCAAGCTTACCGCGATCACATAATGGCATCGCTTCGTTGGGCCGAAGAAGTGGGGGTCATCAAGCAGAGGCCGAAGCCTCCAAGGCTTTCTCGTGTGCCTACTGGATCTCGCGGCAGACCTCTTACGCTTGAAGAGTTTGAAAGGATGCTGAGTTTCCTTCCCGAAGTCGTTGGGGAACACGCTGGCAGATGGAAGTGGAACCTTGAGGCGATGTGGCTCAGTGGATTTCGACTTGGCGAGACGTTTTGTCTGCATTGGGACAGGCAAGTCGAGGGCCACTACTTGATTGGCCTGGACTCCGAGAGGCCGAAAGTCTTCATCGACGCCAACGCAGAGAAGGCATTTCGCAATCGCATACTTCCGTTGACTCCTGACTTTGTTGACCACCTTCGCACCATGCAAGCAAACCGGCGAAACGGAACGGTATGGAAGTGGCCGCTGTCGAGGGGCTACACCACCAACGTAAAAACAGTTGGCAAGCGTATCTCGGCGCTTGGTCGCTTGGCGAACATCAAGACTGGCAAGGCGTCTTATGCTAGCGCACATGATTTGCGGAGATCATTTGGTTCTCGATGGGCCGTCAAAGTACAGCCGTTCGTTTTGCGGACGCTTATGAGACATGCGTCTGTGACTACCACAGAGCGCTTTTATGTTGGCACTGATGCCGATCGTGTTGCTGATGCTCTCTATGCCGCAGCGGAAGGCACGGGACTCGAACCCGCAATCCCGTAAAGGACACCTCTGTTCCAAAGAGGCCGCTCACCAATTCGCTTACCTTCCGTTTGGGCCGTTGACATTAGTCAGCGGCCCTTCTTTGTTTTTAATTAAATATATCTGCATGTAGATATTGACTTGTAAACCTCGATCGTTAAGGTTGCTTCCAGTGCGTGATCGAGTGAGTCACTGGCAGACAACTTTGTTTGCCCGTGACAGATTGACTCGGGTACCTCAGTTCCAGTGAGGCACTTCTGTCAGTTTCTTGCAAGCAGCCGTTAATTACCGGCGTTTGTGATCTCTTGATTTCGTTATTCGCTCGGGCCAGACGGGGAAAGCTGGTGGGCGGTGAGGAAATGGTTGAGAGTCCATGGCTTCGGAAAAACAGCGCGCCTTGCGTCTGAGAAACAGCAGATATGCTGGCCGAACGTGGAATCTCAAAGAGCCTTGGAAGGTGGCTGAATTGTTTGAAGAACTACGGGGTGCTGCCGTGAGGCGACGAGATCGTGCTTCGATCTCTTGGTACAAGGGCAAATCTATTTCGCACCTTCGGTGTGACTATAGCAAGAGCGCTCTGCTATCTGAGCTTGGCTTACACGCTGTAGGCCAGTCCGTGTTAATCACTGCATGCACAGATCTCGTCCTAATGGTCGAGCTATGTGTCCAGGCATCTGACGGGTCGACCTTTTCTAAGAACGAGTGTCGAGCAATGAAGCTCGATAGTTTCCCACTGCCGGATGAAATCTCTCGCCGTTGCGCTGAGATTCGCAAGTCAAAACCGCGAAGTGTCTATATGGATGCTTGGACCGGATTCGAGGGAAGTGCCGTTAGGGAAATTCCAGTAAGGGAGTTGTTTCATTGTTAGTTCTCACTAGACGTAATAAAGAGGGAATCTTGCTGACTCTGCCAACCGGCGACGAAGTTCATGTCTTCGTTGAGGTAGCAGGGTCAAACAAAGCAAAGCTTGTCGTGGATGCGCCGCAGGACGTTCGCGTTGGACGCCTATCAAAAACCGGCGCGGCAAGCAGGGACGGAGGAGTGGCAGCTAAGCGGTCACAATCAGAAAGGAAGCCATGGAAAACGAAGAATACCAGTCGCTAGTCAACCTGTTGAGTGCGACACAGTTGAAGGACTTTTACCGGGACGTTTCCCTTTTCAATCGCCGCCATGAGGAGCGCAGCGAAACCTCGCCTGACATAAGCGACAAGAGTTGCGTGATGATCGGCGATTTAGTTCACAAGGTGCTGCTAGAGAAGAAGAGTGTCGAGGAGCTGGTTTCCTTCTATCCAGCCGACTGCCTGAAGAAGAATGGCTCGTTGAATCCAAAGCCTGCTTCTGCTTTTCGTGAATACTCGAAGGCGCAGGGTAAGGTCGTCGTCAAGGACAACGACTTCAAGCGTATCGTGGGATGCTGCAACTCGGTGTTGGGGCATACTCTCGGGACGTTGATCGAGATGGATGGCATCGAGTTTGAGAAGCCTGTCTTCTGGACGGACCACGGAACGGGCATCGCTTGCCGTTGCAAGCCAGACTTTATGTACGTCGGTGAGAGTCATGTCGTCTGCTATGACCTCAAAGTCACTGAATCGGTCGCACCTAGCAAATGGGAGCGAGTCGCAAAGAACATGCTTTATTGGCTGCAAGATGCTCACTACTCCTCGGGACTGGCGCATGTCCATGAAAAGCCAGTTCGATTCGTATTCTGGGTAGTCGAGTCAGTCGCTCCGCACCGGATCGTTCAGTACTTGTTCGACCCGATCTCTCGCGAACGGGGAAGCGAAAGCTACGTTGCCTTGCTTGGCGACCTGAAGAACCGCAGGTCGCTCGGCGACTGGTCGGAAGACTGGGAGGACAAGCCGAACCTTCTTTCCCTCAATCCGTGGGACTTGAAGAACCTTGAGGAAGAATTGGAGGGATTCAGTGCCTAAGCAATCAAAGCCGGGAGGCGAAGTCTTTGAGGGCCGCAGCAGTGAGATGAAAGAATCTCCGTGGCTCAGCAGTGAGGACATCCTCGATGTTGGTGACGTGGTGGTGAAGGTGATTCGCTGCCACCGATATCGAAACGTCGAGTTTGATAAGGGGCGAAAGGAAGACACGGTATACACGCTGGAATTTGAGGGTAAGCAGAAGCAGCTCGTCCTAAATTCAACTAATCGCAAGTCTCTCGTCCGCAAGTTCGGGACAGATGTTCGCGAGTGGGCAGGCCAGGAAATAACCCTGTGGGTCGACCGAAAGGTCAGATTTGCAGGACGCACCGTCAATGGAATAAGGATTAAGTAGGAATGACCAAAGTCGCAGTCATAAGCAAGGCGCTCACTGACCTTGAAACGATCGTCGAGTCTGGGTTCGACGCAGGCATGAAAGCTTGGAAGGCGCTCAGGCAGATCAACGAAGCGAGGCTCTACAAAGAGCGGGGGTTCGATACGTTTGAATCGTACCTGCGAGACGCATGGGGAGTGCAGCGCAGCTACGGGTACAAAATGATGCAGGCCAGCGTGGCGAAGGAAAAACTACAAGCAGAGGTCGGCGGCGATCCACTGCTTTCAAGCATTAACAACGAGCGAAAGCTTCGTGAGTTCACGGCAGTCCCAGATGACAAACTGAAAGATGTTTTCGATTCGGCTGCGACCATTGCGTCTGACAGCCATTCGTGCGAGATCAAGGCTTCGCACGTTCGTGAGGCAAAGGTCATGCACGGGTTGTCGCCGTCGCCTTCACCGTCATCGCCCGCGAGTTGTACCCCAATGGTACACAAGCCACTCCTCAGCACTTCCGACCCAGTGGTTGCGGGAGCGCAGCGACGAGCGTTGGAGAGCCTCGCCAAGCTTGAGTTTCAGCTTGGCAACCTCGGGCTGTCTGTCTCGTGCTATCTTTCGGTCAATCGCATTCGCAAAGAAGTGGAGGCAATCAAGTGAAGCTTTGGCCCCATCAGGACGCAACGCTCAGTGAGGTCAAGCGCCTCACGAGAGCCGGGGAGAAGAAGATCGGCGTGGCACTTCCGTGCGGCGCTGGCAAGACAGCAATCATGCTGGAGATAGCAAAAGGTGCTATAGCGAAGGGCAATCGCGTTGCCATCTATAGCTGCCGCAAGTCAAACACCAAGCAGATCATGGACGTGGCTGCGGGCAACCAGATCAATGCCGGGGTGGTTGCAGCAGAGTTTGGCGGGGCTTCGGACCCATCTGCTCCATTGCAAGTTTGTCAGTTGCAGACGGTCGCTTCTCGCCTTGGTGACTATCGGCATCCGTTTCCTTATGCGGATGTGGTGATCGTTGACGAGGCACATCAGCAAACAGGTGGTCAGGCTTCGGCGGTTTTTCAGAAGCACACGCAGGCTGGCGCTCATCTGTTTGGCTTTACCGCTACCCCGGTGAATATGGGTGGCATTTACGACAAGCTTGTGACGAAGGCGACCTTTCGTGATTTGCTTGCCTGCAAGGCGCATCTCCCTGTCATGTGCTTTGGCCCTGACCGGCCAGACCTTGAGCGACTGAAGACAAACTCAGAAGGTGAGTTTTCGCAAAGGCGGAACGCAGAGATCAACAACCCGAAGAAGATCTTCGGGACTGTCCTTGAGAACTGGAAGCGACTCAATCCGCAGGGACTTTCGACGATCGGGTTTGCTCCCGGTGTCGCGGAGAGTCGCTTCTTTCACGAACGGTTCATGGCGAACGGTATCCCGTCTGCCCACATCGACGGTGAACGAGTCGCGATTGCCACTCGGAACAGCCAGGGAGTCATCGAGGATCAGGAGTATGTGTCTAACTCGGAGTCACGCGAGGCTGTTTTTGAAGCGAGTCGCAGCGGAGCGATTCAGATCATCTGGAATAGGTTCGTGCTTCGGGAGGCGATTGACCTTCCTCACGTCTACTGCGGGATTCTTGCATGCAGCATGGGGGCGAGAAGCACCTTCCTTCAGTCGGCCGGAAGGATTTTGCGATACCACCCGAGTCTCGATCACGCGCTCTTGATTGACCACGGCGGAAACATCGACCGTCATGGGCTACCGAATCAGGAGCAATCCTGGGATCTCGACGACACGAATCGGTCCATCCAAAGGAAAGAGAAGCAGACTCGCGAGAGCCAGCAAGGTCCAGAAGCAGAACCGATCTGCTGTCCTAAGTGCGACAACTACAGGACTGGTGGTCAGGAATGTCCGTCTTGTGGATGGAAGCACAAGATGAGCGTTCGGAAGGTTCGCGAACTGGACGGAACGATCTTGGTCAAGAAGGGCCGCATGGTCAAGCACAAGCCAAAGAAGAACTTTGATGACATTCTTCGCGGGCGATTGTATGCGGGGTACAGGTGCGGCCACTCAGTGAAGCAAGCGCACAGGCTCGCCGTAACGCAAGCAAACAAGCTTGACATAGTGCCGATTGCTAGCTCGATCGGTTTGCCCGCATCTGGGTCTGATAGGTGGCACAAGCCAATCCGTCAGGTCTATCCGAAGTTCAAGCCAAAGGGTCTGTGATGCCAAGAGCAATCAGGATGACTACTAAAGAGAAAGGCAAGTTCAACTCAGACGTGTTCATGTCTGCTGTTGAGTCAGCAAGCACAATCGAGATCCTCAAGTTTCTTGGGGATGTCATGCGGGTCCACAAGGTGAACAAGCTCCCGCACACAAAAGACCAGCAATTCATGCAGCGTTGCAGGGTTGCATATTCAAACCGCCAGCAGGCACTTCTAAAGGGAAACAAAAATGGCTCAAGAGTACGACAACAACATGTCGGGAATCATCAGCCGGAACGAGCGAAAGGAAAAGGAAACGCATCCAGACTACCGGGGGAGCTGCGAGATCGAGAACAAGGAGTTTTGGATCTCGGGTTGGGTCAAGGAGCGCAAGGACGGGACGGGGAGCTTTCTTAGTCTCCGGTTTCAGTCAAAGGAAGATCAGCTAGCACCGGGCTCAGTCGCACCCGCTGGTGCGACTCTTGGCGAAGGCGACACTCCATTTTAAGTGTCTTGAGGTGATGGTCACATGTTTTAAGAAAATGTACCAACTTTTCCTTATCAGACACTCCATTTTAGTTGTGTTGAGGTGATGGTCACTGGCCCCACAAGCGCCAGCGCAGGTTCGACTCCTGCATCCTCCTTTACGGGCTGTGTGACGCGAGGCCCACAAATTGATCGCGTGCTGCCACAGGCGAGCCTGTGGTTCGGTGAGCAAAGGGGGCGAACCGAGCGGTGTCCGCGAAAGTGACGGAAACACGCTAGCGCAACTTCTCTTCCTTCCGTATCTGCTACGGGGGGTAAGGGGGGCTGCGCAGTGCCGCTCCTGCTCAAGAAACAATTTCATTATCAGGAGTTAGTAATGAGAACACCTAAACAGATGAGAGACTCAAGGCTTTACCACTTAGAGCTTATTGCTCTTGGGGTGGCTTTGGCTCAGACAGGAGACAGGGAAAAGATCACAGATGCGATTGACCCTGAAAGCATCCAGAGCGAGATCGTTGCATCCGGCTTGCGAGCTGTTGCCTCGAAGGACGCAGCCGACATTCGAGTGATGCTAAAGAACCTCAAGTGCATCGGCCTGGATGTTGAAGGCAATGTCATTGATGCCGTGGTAGAGAAAATCAATGTATCGAACGCGCAGCGCCGCCTCGAAGACGCCCTGGCAACTGCCTCTTCAGCTCGGGGTGGCGAGGAAATCAAGAAAGCCGTGGAGCGTGTGACGCGCTCATGGGACTCACTAGCAAGCCTTACGATCGCAGCAGGAGAAACCAAATGACCGCAGCACACCTAGACAAGAGACAAGACCTCAAGCCAGTAGAACGACAAGCGCGAGTGGAGGGCGACACCGAATGGATCGCATGCGGGAACGTCACCATGGTCGAGTCCGCATCACGAGCCGCCAGGTGGCTTTACTCTCGGTCGAAGATAAAGCGTCTTCCAAAGGTTCTTCACATCATGGTGCGGGACATGGAACAGCCTGAGTTGGAGTTTCGGCACGAGGTAACTGTCTCTGTCGATGTCACGGTCAAACCACTACGAGGTGCAGAATGACAAGCGCAAGCAAAAGAAAAGGCAACACCTACGAGAGGGAGTTGGTCAATCAAGCGAAAGAGAGCGGCCTTGAATCAAAGCGTGCGTACGCCAGTGATGGTAGAAGCCTTGGCATGCACGAAGAGGTCGACCTACTTGTGCATGGAAAGAGAATCCAAGCCAAGCGCCGAAAGAAGATTGCCAAGTTCCTTTGCCCAAACGAAAACGTGGACGCTGTAGCGTTTCGCGAAGACTCGGGTGAGAGCTTGGTGCTGATTACTTGGTGGGAGTACCTTGATCTGGTCAAGGCATCCGCAGCACCCAGTCGGGATGGCTTGCTCGATGCGACTGGCGTAATCGACAGCCTTTCCGAACAGCCACCGGAAGAAGTCATGAGGCCAAGAGGAGAGATCAATGGCACACCCTAAGTACAAACGTCTTGTTGACGACCTTCGTGAACACGCAAATCGGGACGACATTGACCACCAGATCTGCTTTGACTGCGACGATGCTGCGGAAGCCATCCAGCGGATGAGAAGCCTGCTCGGCGTGATCGATGCCAATGGCAAACACTCTGACCCACAGCAACAGTCGCAGTGGATCGACAGAGTTGTTGAAGCAAGGGAGGAGCTGAGATGAGTTGGATTATTGATCGACTGCCGTGGGAGTATGAATGTGACGAGGACGGCGATGTATTGGTGCCTTCCGACGGCCCCAAGCATCATATCGACTGGAACCAAGCGCGCAGTATCAAACTGGGTGACCCATGGATGCCCGCACCGCCACCGTATGTTCCGCCACCAAAAACTAGAGAGGAACTGGTCCAAGACCTGCTGGATGTAATTGACCAGGGCAAGTTACTGCGGATATACGAATGGAAAGTGAAAGTGATGCAAGCAAGGGAGGAATTGAAATGAGTGAGCGAAAGTTCTTCGACGATACGACTTACGACAGTCCCGCGATGTTTTTGGATCATGCGACGAATGAGTTATGGCACGGACCTGTCATGCGAGAATCGAATATGCACTGGGGAAAGTGCGAAGGCTACCACGTCAATGGAACTCCGATATTTGTGTATCGGTGTAGTGAACTACCTGACGGCGATTACATACGCATCAAGACAAGCAACCCCAAGACGCGAGATGAACTCGTGCAAGACCTGCTCGATGCGGTGGATGCGTTTAATGAAATTGGCGCCCCAGGCGAGTGGACTGACGTAATGAATGCAAGGGAGAAATTGAAATGAGTAGCGCCCTCTGCCTAGTCGGTTTTCTTGCCTTGTCAGCCAGCCTGCTGGTCCTCTTGATTTCCCGCTCCCCGCTTAGGGAGGACTTGTAATGGCCGGGAAAGGCGATTCTCCGCGCCCGGTGAACAGGGAGCGGTATTACACCAACTACGACGAGATCAAATGGAATGTCCGAAGCGAAAGCGATTGCTCGCGTTGTTCGTTCGGTTGTCAGTACTTTGCACGAACGGGACTGGTCTGTTACCCACAGCCGGTCCAACCGGAGTCTCAGTCGATATGTGTACGCGACCAAGGGAAAAAGGACGATCAAGATACGGGTTAGCGACCACCGACCGGCGAAGGACTTTGGAGGGCAAATGTGCCTCTACCCCAGGACATACCAACAGCGACGACTCGCTAAGTATCTAGACGGCAAGAGGCGAGGTCACAGGCTGAGCCGAAAGCACCCTCGCTAATCTCGCACGACCTTGATCCTTCCTGACGCAAGCAAGGCCCTGGTCATTTCGGTTGCTGTCTCGGATACCCAGTCCTCGCTGAATAACTGGTAGGACGCAGCGTGCAGCATTTCGTGCAAGAAGGTGTCGAGTGTGTTTTGATCGCTGAGATCTACCCTCACTCGCATAGTTTGCGTCTTATTGTTGCAGTCTCCCCACCTGTCGCTCGG